>JADGMW010000017.1_pt1 | contig 260449 bp, 261 predicted proteins | sample 8641801 | NCBI WGS metagenome assembly JADGMW01 (sample SAMN16272018, study PRJNA661076) | feces metagenome | isolation source: fecal sample from diarrhoea affected cattle A | host: Bos taurus | place: South Africa: Lokaleng Village, Mahikeng | collected 2019-09 | reverse complement strand
TAACGTACTGATATCGTTAGGCAGGCAGTTGCTTTGGCTCCGGCGGGGGGCACCATTTTTTTCCATACCACAGTGCAATAAATGTCAGCTGGCAGCTTTTGCCGGTCATCGAGCGATGACTGCAATCGGGCCGCAGGCCGGCTTTCCTCTGCCGGCCATCCTGTCTCAAAGCTCTCGAGCCACACTGCCCGCGTGAACCGCGAATTGCGCCCCCGCGGGTTTCGTTGGCGCTCCTGCCGAGAGCCTAAGGGCTTGGCGCTAGAATAGCGTCCTGCGGCGCACGGTGGGATCCATAAAGGTGCCATTGCCGCTGGGCTGGGTGATTCCGCTATTGTACTGCTGCTGCATGTTCTGCTGGCGCGCAGCTGCATCATAGGCATTGACGTCGATGCCGATGACCGAGGTCAGCTGGTTCGGCCCGGTGCCGGGCTTGAACGCTTCCTTGATCGACGCCTCACCCTCAAATGCCTTCGCACCCGAGTTCGGGTTGATCCAAGCCGTGGTCATGCCCGGCGGGACATTGAAAGGCGTAGGGGGACGACCTGCCAGTGCCTTGGCCATGAAATTGGTGAAGATGGGCACAACCATGCCGCCGCCGGTGGAGGACGAGCCCATGGAACGCGGCTGGTCGAAGCCAACATAGATGCCAACGGCGAGTTCGGGCGTGAAGCCGACAAACCAGGCATCCTTATAGTCGTTGGTCGTGCCGGTCTTGCCGGCCACAGGGCGATTGAGCGCGCGTGCTGCAGTGCCGGTACCGCGCTGCACAACGCCTTCCATCATCGAGGTGATCTGGTAGGCCGTCATCGGATCGAGCACCTGCTCGCGATTGTCAACGATGCGCGGCTCGCCCTGACCATGCCAGTCGGCAGCGGAACAACCGTCGCACAAACGATTGTCGTGACGATAGACGGTCGCGCCATAGCGATCCTGAATACGGTCGATGAGCGTCGGCACGATCTTCCGGCCACCATTGGCGATGGTGGCATAAGCAGACGTCATGCGCATGTTTGTCGTTTCACCGGCCCCCAGCGACATGGCAAGCACAGGCTGCATGGTATCGTAGATGCCAAACATGCGGGCATATTCCGCAATCAGCGGCATGCCGATGTCGCGGGCCAGACGGACTGTCATGACGTTACGGCTACGTTCGATCCCGCGGCGCAGCGTCTGCGGGCCGTAGAATTCCTGCGCATAGTTTTCCGGACGCCAGATGGAGCCGTCGCCGTTGCGGATTTCGACGGGGGCATCCAGCACCACGGATGCCGGCGTATAGCCATTGTCGAGAGCTGCGGCATAGACGATCGGCTTGAAAGACGAGCCCGGCTGACGCAGCGCTTGGGTAGCCCGGTTGAATTCGGATTCTGCAAAGGAGAAACCGCCGACCATGGCCAGCACACGGCCGGTCCGCGGATCCATGGCAACCAGCGAGCCCTCAATCTCAGGGACTTGCTCAAGTGTGTAGATGCCGTCCTTGCCCGCGACTGGCGAGACATAGACAACATCACCAACAGCAAGAATGTCCTGTACCGGCTTGGAAACCCAGCGAATTTCGGGACCGGACAATGTGCCCTCAACGCGGTCCGGGCCGATTGCGCCATCCACGTCATTATCTGGGCGCAGGCCAATTCGAGCCTGGTTGTTGCCGACCTCAAGCACGACCGCGAGCTGCCATTCCGGCACGTCGCTCAGCGGGCGGATTTTCGCGACATCGAGGCCCCAGTCTTCGCCAAGTTCGATGCTGGCGACTGGCGCCCGGAAGCCCCGGGTATGGTCGTAGGCGATCAGGCCATCCATCAGTGCCCGGCGGGCATATTCCTGCAGGCGCGGCTCAAGCGTGGTGCGCACCGACAGGCCGCCGCCATAAAGCTGGTCCTCGCCATAGAGCTTGGCCAGTTCGCGACGGACTTCCTCGGTGAAATACTCGGCCACATAGACTTGGCTGCCCGAGGCGCGTGGGATGACGTTGAGGGGCTCATCCTTGGCTGCAGCGGCATCCTGTGGCGTGACATAGCCATTTTCCACCATTCGATCGATGACCCAATTGCGGCGCTCGATAGCGGCCTGCGGGCGGCGGAAAGGATGGTAGTTGTTCGGGCCCTTGGGCAGCGCCGCGATATAGGCGGCTTCGCTCAGCGTCAGTTGATAGAGGGCCTTGTCGAAGTAATTGAGGGCCGCTGCCGCGACGCCATAGGAATTGAGACCGAGAAAAATCTCGTTGAGATAGAGCTCGAGAATCCGATCCTTGGTGAAGGTCGACTCGATGCGGATAGCGAGAATGGCTTCCTGGATCTTGCGGTCCCAGGTCTGCTCGGAGGTGAGCAGGAAGTTCTTGGCGACCTGCTGGGTAATGCTCGAACCGCCACCCTGAATGGCACTGTTGCCATCCATGCGAGCGAGGAGATTGTCGCGCAAGGCGCGGACGATACCGTCAAAGGCGATACCGCCGTGCGTGTAGAAATCCTTGTCCTCCGCTGAGAGGAACGCTTCGACGACGAGCGGCGGCACAGTCTCCATCGGCTGGAAAAGGCGGCGCTCGCGCGCGTATTCGGCCAGCAGGGTCCCGTCAGCCGCGTGCACGCGCGTCGTTACCGGCGGCTGGTAGTCCTTGAGGACGGTATAATCCGGCAGCTGCGCGGTGACGCCAGCCAGATACACAGCAGCGACAGCAACGCCACCCAGCGCCACAAACATGCCGAAGCCAAATAGCCAGCCGAGCAGTCGAAACATCGCCTCAGGTACTCCATGCCGCGCAAATCAAGCCCCAACTCATCAGCGAGGGGTTCGCATAATAACAGGTTTGGCCGAGGAATTTCATCGACCGGGTCGCTTTACCGGCATTATTCCGGTTTTTCGAGGCTGTCGAAATAGCTCGATATACCCCGTGCAATAGCCTCCGCAGTTCGATCGCGCCATTCCGATCTCGTCAGATTTGCTATGTCGCTGGCGTTGGACAGGAAGCCGAGCTCCACCAGTACCGATGGAATGTCCGGTGCCTGCAGCACGAAGAAGTCAGCCTGGCGAACCGGGAAACGACGCAGCGCGACGCTTGGCTCCAACTGGTGGACGATGGCCTGGGCGGCAAGAAAAGACTGTACGCGCATTTCCCGTCGCATCAGATCCAGAAGGATATCCACGACCTCTGGAGCCATCTGCGGCATGGAGAAGCCAGCGATCACGTCGGACTTGTTCTCGGTATCTGCCAGCACCTTGTCGAGCACATCGGTGGCGTTCTCGTCACGCGTATAAACACTGGCGCCGCGAATTTCCGGCTGCTGGAAACTGTCGGCGTGGATGGCAATGAAGAGATCAGCCTTGTTCGTCCGCGCCATCGCCACACGCTCTTCGAGCCGGAGGTAGACGTCGCTCTCACGGGTCAGGGCCACATCGAAGCGCCCCGACTCAACCAGCAATTCCTGCAGGCGCAGCGAGAAGGCGAGGACGATGTCTTTTTCCCGCACGCCGTTCGGAGCTTCGGCACCGCTGTCGATGCCACCGTGGCCAGGATCGATCACCACAAGAGGACGACTGCCAATCGGCAGTTCAGAGCCCCCCGCGGGCGTCGATTCGGCGATTTTTGCAGCCGCAGCGTCCGACACGAGCCGGTCACGTTCGACGTTGGCCGCAAAGATTTCGGCATCTGCCGGGATGATGTCGACGACGAGGCGTGCCGGCTGGTCGTTGAATGCGTCAAGCACGTAAGCCTGCTGCACCTGAGCCGGTCCGGCAAGGCTGAGCGTGGTCCGCACCCGGTCTCCAGCCACCTGCTCAATCACGTAGGACGTCACCAGAGAGCCGGAATCGCTGTCCGCCGACGGCTGCGGAACCGAGAAGGTGCCGGCGCGCACATCGACCGCCAGGCGGTCGGGTTCGCTCATGGATACAAATGAGAACTCCGTCCGCGCCGCCAGATCAATCACAAGACGCGCCCGATCTTCGGTCGCTGTCATGCGCAGATCAATGACATTTGGTAGCGCAACGGGGGCGGCACTCTCCTGGGAGAGCGCTGGGGATAGAAGTGCCATGAACGAAAGGATGGCGGCGAAGGCGGATATGAGGACGCGCAAAATCAAGTCTGGTTCGGGCCCCTAAAAACTCTATCGCCGCATGGCACGAGCATCGGGCGATTCTGCGGCATTGTCCGCCTTATGCGATGATTTGGGTCATCAATCAAAGAACCGGGCTCACAAAGCGGGTATGGGGCCGGGTTTTTGACTTTCCTGTTGCCAATCTGGCGCAACATCCCTACACGCTAAAGGAGAAGGCGCAGGAGTTTCGCGAGCGCCAGCGACGACGGTAAGTCCGTGTCGCGCCGCTGCGAACCCGGCTGGACCAGCGTGCACTCGATGCATGCGGCCCGGAATGAAAGCGGCATTTTCGCGCCTTCGCTGAATTTCGGCTCCCCCCGAGCCGGACGATGGCACGCCCGCGCGGCCTGCCATCCATAAGGAAGAGGTCATATGGCCCACAGGCGAACAAAGCGCGACGCGATCGAAATGTCCGATTGCCGTTTTGTATCGCCTCATTTTCTGGCCATGACCAAGACTACCGGAGCGCGAAACGTGAGAGGTTCGCGCCCTACTTCATTCAACCCATTCGCCCCGCAATGCGCCATTTCAGGTGTGCCGGACTTCCGGCAGCCCCTTGTCGGCGCGCGGGTGCGCGGAGCTCACTATGGCGACCAAAAGAATGCTGGTGGATGCCATCCACCCGGAAGAAACACGGATTGTCGTTACCGCCGGTAACCGGCTTGAGGAATTCGACTTTGAATCGGCGACCCGCCGCCAGTTGCGGGGTAATATTTACCTCGCAAAGGTGACGCGAGTAGAACCGTCCCTGCAGGCGGCTTTCGTCGAATATGGCGGCAATCGCCACGGATTTCTCGCCTTCAGCGAAATCCACCCAGACTATTACCAGATCCCCGTCGCTGACCGCGAAGCGCTTCTGCTCGAAGAGGAGCATGAAGAGACAGAAGACGAGGCCCAGGGCGAAACCGACCAGGCCCCTGCCCCGGACGCCAGTGCCGATTCTGCAGCTGATGCCGACACTGACTCGCATGACGGCGAAGAGCACAGCCATATCGAACAGGCCCCGGCCAATTCCGAGCCTGTCGAATCCATCGGCGGTGCGGATGCCCTTGAGGAAGTTCCCGAGCGTCGTCGCTCGAGCCAGCAGCGTCGTCACCAGTACAAGATCCAGGAAGTCGTCAAGCGCCGCCAGGTCATGCTGGTGCAGGTGGTTAAGGAAGAGCGCGGCAACAAAGGCGCAGCTCTCACCACCTATCTGTCGCTGGCGGGCCGCTATTCCGTGCTGATGCCAAACACCGCCCGTGGCGGCGGCATCTCGCGCAAGATCACCAATGCGGCCGACCGCAAGCGCCTCAAGGAAATCACTGCTGATCTGGAAGTGCCGCAAGGCATGGGCGTGATCCTGCGCACGGCCGGTGCCTCGCGCACCAAGGCCGAAGTCAAGCGCGACTTTGAATATCTGATGCGCCTCTGGGAGAGCGTTCGTACGCTGACGCTCCAGAGCCAGGCGCCATGCCTCGTCTACGAGGAAGGCTCGCTCATCAAGCGGACCATCCGCGACCTCTACAACAAGGACATCGATGAAGTTCTGGTGGCGGGCGACAACGCCTTCCGCGAGGCCAAGGACTTCATGAAGATGATCATGCCGTCCCACTCGAAGAACGTGAAGCTCTACGTCGAAGAGCAGCCACTGTTCTCCAAGTATGGCATCGAGGCCCAGCTGGACCAGATGTTCTCGCCAGTGGTCACCCTGCCCTCCGGCGGTTACATCGTCATCAACCCCACTGAAGCTCTCGTCTCTATCGACGTGAACTCGGGGCGCTCCACCAAGGAGCACAATATCGAAGACACTGCGCTCCAGACCAATCTGGAAGCAGCGGACGAAGTCGCTCGCCAGCTGCGGCTGCGCGATCTGGCCGGCCTGATCGTCATCGACTTCATCGACATGATGGAGAACCGCTCCAACCGGGCCGTTGAGCGCAAGCTCAAGGAATGCCTCAAGGACGACCGCGCGCGCATCCAGGTTGGCCGCATCAGCCATTTTGGACTGATGGAAATGAGCCGCCAGCGAATCCGCTTCGGTGTCGTGGAAAGCTCGACCCACAAGTGCCCGATCTGCGACGGCACTGGCCTCGTGCGCTCTACCGAGTCGCTGGCACTGATGATCATGCGCCACATCGAGGACCACGTCCTGCGCAAGCAGGGCCAGTCGATCAATGTTCGCGTGCCGACCGACGTCGCGCTCTATATCCTCAATTTCAAGCGCGACACCCTCACCGCGCTCGAGTCTCGCAATGGTCTGTCGATCACCATCACGGCGGACAGCAAGCTGACTGGCCACCAGTTCTCTATCGAGAAGGGTGAGACCCGCGTTGCCTCCTATGCCGATCAGCGCGCAGCCAGCCACGTGCGTGTCGACAGTGCCATCATCGAAGGCGATGCTGAAGAGGAAGAGGTCGAAACCGACGAGGACGTCGCAGAGACCGAAGAGCGTCCCAGCGCCGCCGAGAACGGCGAAGGAGAAGGCTCCGGCCGCCGCCGCCGTCGTCGCCGCCGTCGTGGCGGCAATGGTGAGCGCACCGAAGAGCGCGCACCCCAGGTCGCGGTCGAGGCTGTTTCCGACACCGAAACCGAAGCTTCCGATGAAGAGGGCGAAGAAGCGGAAGACACCGCCTCTGCAGCCGACGCAGACGGCGAAACCCGCCGCCGCCGTCGTCGTGGCCGCCGTGGTGGCCGTCGCAATCGCCGCGATCAGGACGAGAACAACGGCGTCGAGGAGACCCGTGCTCCTGCCGCGGCTGCAGCTGCAGCTGCAGCTGTCGAGGCCTCTGCTCCAGCGCCTGTCGCAGAAGTTGAGACCAGTGCAGAAGTGAGCCCGGCCATCGAAGCCGTAGCCGCCACGCCTGAGCCTGCTCCTGTCGCGGAAAGCTCTGAGGCCGCAGCACCCGCTGCCGAGGAGGCCCCGGCCGAAAAGCCGAAGCGCAAGCCTCGGACCCGCAAGCCAAAGGCAGAGGCGGCTGCGGAAGCTGCTGCCGAAACGGTGGCTGTACAAGCTGACGCAGCACCCCCTGCCGAGGAGGCCCCGGCCGAAAAGCCGAAGCGCAAGCCTCGGACTCGCAAGCCAAAGGCAGAAGTCGCCGCTGACGCCGCGACACCAGCCGAGGTGACGGCGCCGACGGAAGCAGCCGCCGCAGTCGTTGAAGACGTAAAGGCCGAGCCGGCGCCTGCTTCAGCAGAGCCTGTTGCTGACGCGCCGACCGAAGCTCGTCCGCGTCGCGCCAAAAAGGAACTGCCGCCCGAGGGCGTCGTGGTTTCGTCCAGCGCGGCTCCCGAGGCGGAAGAGGAAGCCGGCGGCGATGAGCCGGACAAGAAGAAAAAGGTCGGTTGGTGGCAGCGCCGCCTCGGACTAGGTTAAAAACAAAGGGCGGCCCTCGGGCCGCCCTTTTTGTTCCTGCCATCCGCTTATCGTCCACGGATAAAGTGCTGGCGTGAGATCACCTTCACGCCGTCTCCAGGAATGCGTTTGATAACGATCTTGCCAAACTGGTGTGTACCCATGCGGTCGGGGTGAACTGTCCCGGGCAATTCCATTCGCCGCCTGTCCGGGCCAATATAGCTGGGCGTCTCGATATAGATCTGCTCGCTGATGAGCTGCTGCTCCAGCCGCGCGAAGAGTACGTTCCGTTTCTCGGGAAGGCAGACCACATCGTCGAAGCCCATCTCGACATACTTCAGGACCTCCTCATACGGTCCGTCGGGCAAGAAAAGGATTATGGGCGCGAAGCGGATATCACCAATCTGGGCGCGCCTGATGGCGTCGATCAGCTTCTTTTTTGCCTCATCGCCCATCTCATAGTGGACGAGGACATAAGAGATTGTCCCGGGAGCTACGGTGCCCAACCCCACCTTGGTCATGTCGGCAGCATTGGTAAATCCAACACTGCGGCACAATCCCAGCATCATCTGAATATGCTGCTCGCCATGCGCAACAACCAGTGCCTGGCAACGTGACAACGTCCTGAGGGGACCGCCCGTCGGGGACATGCATGGCGCTCCTAAAACAACGCCAAAAAATTACGCGCAGCCCCTTAATAATTACATCTATAGTTCAATACTATTTCTAAGATTTACTTCAGCATCCGCTGCATTCTCTCCAGCGACAATTCGATTGTCTCTGTCTTTCCTGCATATGAGAACCGGACAAAGCTGTCGCCCGCGGTTCGATCGAAGTCGAGCCCAGGCGTAGCGGCAACACCAGCCACCTCCAGCATCGATTCACAAAAAGCTACTGAGTCATTGGAAAATCTGGATATTCCGGCGTAGGCGTAAAATGCTCCATCGCCCGCCGAGGGAAGGTCAAACCCGAGCTCGCGCAGACCTGCAGTGAGCAGTGCGCGGTTCCGGGCGTAGCTTGCCTTCTGCTCCTCGGCGTAGTCCCGCTCGCCGAGAGCCACTGTCGCGGCGATCTGGCTGAGGGTTGGCGCCGAAATAAAGAGGTTCTGCTGCAGGACTTCGGCGCGCCGGATCAGCGCCTCCGGCAGCACCATCCAGCCAATGCGCCAGCCGGTCATGCAGTAATATTTCGAGAAACTGTTGATGACGATGGCATCGCGCGTCAGTTCGAGCGCGCTGACAGAGCGCCCTCGATAATCGAGGCCATGATAGATTTCGTCCGAGATGAAGGTAATGCCCAGCCGCGCGCAGGTTGCCACAATATCTGCCAGGCCATCCCGGTCGACCGAGGCGCCCGTGGGATTTGCGGGGCTGGCGAAAAGCAGGCCTTCAAAGGGCTGCCGTGCGTAGGCTTTGGCGATGTCACCACCGGTCAGATGCCAGCCGTTTTCGGCTGAGACCGGAATTTCCGAAATCGCAAATCCGAGGCCGAGCAGAGTATTCACATAGGCCGGATAGCCGGGCCGCGTGATCGCAATACGTGCCCCTGGCTTGAACGCAGTGTGAAAGGCAAGAATGAAGCCGGCCGACGAACCCATTGTCGCAAGAATCAATTCCGGATCCACGGAGACGCCGTGCTGATCCTGGTAATAGCGCGACAGACCCTCGCGGAGCTCGGTAGTGCCCTTGGCGTTGGTATAGCCCTGGGGGTGGGGCAGCGCCTTGGCCACTGCCTCGAGAACACGCGGCGCAGGTGGCTGGCCGGGCTCCCCTACCTCGAGATGGCAGATGCTTCGCCCCTGCGCTTCCAGAGCGCGGGCGCGCTTCAAAATATCCATGGCGAGGAATGGCATCAGCGCGTCTGGCGCAAGATCGGTCATTGGGCTGCTCCGTGTGCGCCTCTGGACTACCCAACCCGGCGGAGCATCTCAACAACAATTGACCCAGCCCGCTGCGCGGCATCGCCCATGGGTCGCAATGCCTGCCACAAGTCTGCTAGAAGCTTTGGGACAATCTGCTGGAGTCCCGAATCCCCATGAGCCGCGTCACTCTCGTTCTTGTAGCAGCCCTCGGCGTCGTCGGAGGCGCACTCGGATACTCGGTGCTGAACCAGCCCAAGCCACAGACAGACACCGCGGCTGTGCGCGCCATTGTCGACGAAGTGCTGGCTGCTCGCTCGGCGCAGGCGGCGGCCGTGGCGGAAACGACTACTCCCGTCATCGCCGATATCGACCCGGCCATTCTCAATCCCATGATTGAAAAGTTCCTGCTCAGCGATCCCAAGCTCCTGCAGCGGATGTCCGTCGCGCTCGAGGACACGCTTCGGGTCGAGGAACAATCGCGGGCACAGACCGCCATCGCATCGATGCAGGACCAGATCTTCAACGCTCCTGGCCAGGTGGTGGTCGGAAATCCCGACGGCGATGTCACTCTGGTCGAGTTTTTCGACTATAACTGCGGTTATTGCCGCACGGCCGTGCCCGATCTGGCGACGCTGCTCGCAGAAGATCCCAATCTCAGGGTGATCCTGAAGGAATTCCCAATCCTCTCCAACGAGTCGATCGATGCTGCCCGCGTCGCCGTACTCGTGGGGGAAACAGACGCGGACTACTGGCAGTTTCACGAGGCCCTGTTCAGCGCCCGCGGCAAAGTCGACAAATCAGTGGCGCTCGCTGCTGCGCAGGAAATCGGGCTGAGCCCGGTCAGTCTCGAAATTCAGATGGGCGACGAGCGCGTCGCCAAGTCCATTCAGACATCGTATGAGATCGCCCAGGCGCTCGGAATCACCGGTACACCGACCTACATCATCGGAAACGAGATCATTCCCGGCGCCATCGGCGTCGAAGGCCTGCGTGAACGCATCGCAAATATGCGGGAATGCGGGGAAACAGTCTGCAGTTGAGCCGAGCGGGTGCCGGTCGGCGTGATCGGGCTCGCATTTTCAGTGCATTTCGTGTAACCGCCCTTGCACCGCCGGAAATAGCCGGTGCACAACGAAAAGACCATGGCAAAGCACGTTCTCGTCCTCAACGGCCCGAACCTCAACATGCTCGGCAAGCGCGAGCCCGGAATCTACGGGGCGCAGACCCTGGCCGATGTGGAGGCGCTCTGTCGGAGCGCAGCCGAAGAGTGGGGCCTGACCGTCGATTGCCGCCAATCGAACTTCGAAGGTGAATTGGTGACGTGGATCCAGGAGGGACTCGGCACTGCCGATGGCATCCTGATCAATCCCGGCGCCTATTCGCATACATCGGTTGCCATTCACGATGCCCTCAAGGCAGTGGCACTACCGGTGGCTGAAGTTCACATCAGCAACATTCACCAGCGCGAGTCCTTCCGACACCATTCCTACGTGTCGGCGGTAGCGTTCGGCGTCATTTGCGGCTTTGGGACGCTTGGATATAAGCTGGCGCTCCATGCTTTGGCCGAAAAACTCGCATAACGCTTCGACGACGAAGCCGGGAGACCGATAAGAATGACCAAGTCATCTCAGGTGGATCAGGACCTGATCCGCGCCATCGCCGAACTGCTCAACAAGGAAAACCTTGCCGAGATCGAAATCGAGCAGGAGGATTTCCGGGTCCGCGTAACGCGCTCCTATCCTGTTGAGGCTCCGACCTATGCGCAGCCGATGCAGTATATGGCAGCGCCACAGGCAGCCCCTGCCGCTGCTGCCCCGGTCTCGACGATCCCTGCAGCGGCCCCAGCCGCCAAGGAAGACCTTGCCTCCAATCCGGGCACCCTCACCTCCCCCATGGTTGGCACCGCCTACCGCTCGCCGGAGCCGGGCAAGCCGACCTTTGTGGAAGTCGGCACCAAGGTGTCCGAGGGTCAGACCGTCCTCATCATTGAGGCGATGAAGACCATGAACCAGATTCCGGCGCATCGCTCCGGCACGGTTACCCGCATCCTGGTCGAAGACGCCCAGCCGGTCGAATATGGCGAGCCGCTCGTCGTCATCGAGTAAGGAGACTTTCGCGTGTTCCAGAAAGTCCTGATCGCCAACCGCGGCGAAATTGCCCTGCGCATCCTGCGCGCCTGCAAGGAACTCGGCATCCAGACCGTGGCTGTGCACTCGACGGCCGACGCCAATGCCATGCATGTGCGCCTCGCCGATGAGAGTGTGTGCATTGGCCCCAACTCGGCCAAGGACAGCTACCTGAACATCCCCTCGATCCTCGCAGCCTGTGAGATCACCGGGGCTGATGCCGTCCATCCGGGCTATGGGTTCCTGTCCGAAAATGCCCGCTTCGCCAAGATCCTTGGTGAGCACAACATCACCTTCATCGGCCCGTCTGCTCACCACATCGAGATCATGGGTGACAAGATTACTGCCAAGAAGACGGCGGTAGAGCTTGGCATTCCCGTTGTCCCGGGGTCTGCTGGCGCGGTCGAGACCGAACAGCAGGCGCTCAAGACCGCCAAGGACATCGGCTACCCCGTGCTGATCAAGGCCACGGCTGGTGGCGGTGGTCGCGGCATGAAGGTCGCGCAGTCGGAGTCCGAACTGCTGGTTGCCTGGTCAACTGCGCGTTCCGAAGCCAAGGCGGCTTTCGGCAACGACAGCGTCTATATGGAAAAATACCTCGGCAAGCCGCGCCATATCGAGGTACAGATCCTCGGCGACGGACAAGGCAATGCCGTGCACCTTGGCGTACGCGATTGCTCGCTGCAGCGTCGCCACCAGAAGGTGTGGGAAGAAGCTGGCGGGCCGACGATCAGCCCGCAGGAGCGTGACGAGATCGGCGAGATCTGCGCCGTCGCCATGCGCAAGCTGAAATACTCAGGCGCCGGCACCATCGAGTTCCTGTACGAAAACGGCGAGTTCTATTTCATCGAAATGAACACGCGCCTGCAGGTGGAGCACCCGGTCACGGAGCGCATCACCGGCATCGACATCGTCTATGAGCAGATCCGCGTCGCTTCCGGCGAAGAGCTCTCCATGACGCAGGACAAGGTGCAGTTCTTTGGCCATGCCATCGAGGTGCGCATCAATGCCGAGGACCCGCAGAGCTTTGCGCCCTCGCCAGGCACGATCACCTTCTACCACCCTGCTGGTGGCGTTGGCGTCCGCGTCGATTCGGCTGTCTATCAGGGCTACAAGATCCCGCCCTATTACGACTCGCTGATCGGCAAGCTCATCGTCTATGGCCGCACCCGTGAAGAGTGCCTCAAGCGACTGGGCCGTGCGGTGGACGAGTTCGTCGTCGACGGCGTCAAGACCACCCTGCCCCTGTTCCAGCGCCTCCTCAAGGAGCCGGACATCATCGCGGGCAATTACGACATTCACTGGCTGGAAAAATTCCTGGCCAACAACAAGGCTTGATGTTGAGGGGCGCGCAGGCGCCCCTTATCTTTTTTCCATGGCCAAACACTCAGACCCCTTCGATCTCGACATCACGCCCGAACTCATCGTCCGGGCCTATTGCGCCGGCATTTTCCCCATGGCCGAAGACGCCGGGGATGACGACCTTTTCTGGGTGAGCCCGGAAGAACGTGGGATCCTGCCGCTCGATGGCTTTCGCCTGAGCAAGAGTCTGCGCAAGTCCATGCGCAAGGCGGGCTGGGATATCCGCGTCGATACCGACTTCGAAGCCGTCATCGAAGGCTGCGCCACGGTCGGCGACGATCGCAACTCCACCTGGATCAACGGAACAATCCGCGCCGTTTATGGCGAGCTTTTCCGCCAAGGCATCGCGCACACGGTTGAGGTGTGGGAGGGCGACGAGCTGGTGGGAGGCCTCTATGGCCTCGCTATCGGCGCAGCCTTCTTCGGCGAGTCGATGTTCCATCGACGGACGGACGCATCCAAGGCGGCTATGGCGCATCTGGTCGAGCGCCTTAACGCCGGCGGCTTTCAGCTTCTCGATACACAATTCCTCACGCCACACCTTGCCTCGCTGGGCGGCATTGAAATTCCCAGATCAGAATATGAAGACCGCCTTGGCCGCGCCATCGCAGAAAAGGCCGACTGGGCGGCACTGGACCACAAGATATGACCATTCCTACTGACTTGCCCGAAAGCTTTGGGCCCCTCACCAGCCTCGACTGGACGCCTATTACACACGGCCGGTCCGGTGCCCATGTCTGGCGCATTCTGCTCGGCGACGGCAATTCCGTCTTTCTCAAATCCGAAGAGTGGCATCCGCTGGCGGAACTGCCGAGCGAGATCGAACGGCTCAACTGGCTGACGCGGATGGGGTTCAAGGCCCCGCGCGTCATCGATGCCGAACAATCGTCCGATCGCGTCTGGCTACTGATGAGTGCGGTGCCCGGCGCGGACCTCACCAATCATGCCCAGCATCCCGCTGAATTCATTCGCATCTATGCCCAGGGCCTCAAGCGCATTCACGCTCTGGACCCGACCAGCTGCCCGTTCGATCACAGCATCACTAGTCGACTGGCACTCGCCGAGCAGCGACTGGCCGCCGGCCTCGTTGATGAGACCGACTTCGAGGCGGACCGCATCGGCAGGGCTCCGGCCGACCTCCTCGATTGGCTGCACAACAACCGTCCAGACGTTGGTACAGCTATCGTCACCCATGGCGACGCCTGCACGCCCAATGTCATGGCCATGGATGGCCGTTTCTCGGGTCTGGTCGATTGCGGACGAATGGGTGTCGCGGACGTCTGGCAGGATCTGGCTCTGGCCTGCCGCAGCATCCGGGACAATGTTGGGCAGGACCACGTCTCCGAATTTCTAAAGGCCTACGGCACGGAATATGACCCGCACCGCTACGCCTTCTACTGCACTCTGGACGAGTTCTTTTAGACGTCCTTGAGCTTGAAACTGAGGGTCGTCACCCAGTCCTTGGGATCCGGAACCTTGGCAGGATCGGTCTCGTAGATTTCCAGCCTGCAGGCGAAATGTTCGCCATTGGGCTTCTCGACCATGTCAAAGGGTTGGTTGGTGAGCCGCGCCCATCCGATCAGCACGCCAGTTACCTTTTCCAGGGCGTCGTAGTGACCATGCCAGGCAAGCGTCATGAACCGCCCCCCGGGGAGGGTTGAAGTGCGCACCGCTCCGTCCTCAGGCCCTGGGCTCCGCACCGCGATCCCTGCCTCGACATCGAGGGTCTCGGCCATGTTGATCCGCCGGTAATTGTAAAAAGCCTCTCCCTCCGGCTCCAGCCCGTGCTTTTCCAGATAGGCAAAGATTTGGGGGAAGCCCTCGTCCGCAGGTTTCTGCAACTGGTTCATGCGAACCGTGAACGGAACATAGACGTAGTGCTGTTCCGGTCTCTCGATCACTTCGGGCAGGGTCATCATGGCCTGTCTCTCCTCCTATCGATCAGAACCCCACCCGTGGCATACGCGCACAAGACTGGGCCGCTGCCGACATAAACAGAGGTCTTTGCCAGCAGCTTTCACTGCGGCAACGATGAGAAACAGCGGATTTCGACGCTCGCCTGAAAAAAGTTCAGCGCTCGTCCGGTGGCGGGACGTTGGTCGAGGTTTTGCACTCGATCAGCCAGGCGTCATAGATCGGGTGATCGACCGCGTTTAGCGCTGGGCTATCCGCAAAGACCCACCCGGTGAAGAGCCGTTTGGCGGTGCCATCGAGATTGCGCTGGTCGACCTCGAGGAAGGCCGAGGTGCGTTGCAACGTATCGTTGGACGGCCGACTGTAACAGGCACGGGGCGTTATCTCGAGCGCGCCGAACAGGACGGTCTCGTCGATATAGACGTCGAAACGGGTAATCCGGCCGGTGATCTTGTCGAGGCCCGCCAACATGGCGACGGGATTGGCGACAGGCTGAGCCGAAACCGGAATCGATGCGGCACCCAGGCCCATCACGAAGAGCGCTCCGATGAGCGCTCTCCCAAACTTACGAGAGAAAAACGGCAAAGGCCGGCGTCCTTATTCGGGCGACCAGGCCTGGTAGTCACCGGTAACGCGCGGGCGCTCACCCTTGTTGAGCAAGCTGCCATCCGGACGATACGCTGCGGCAGTGCCGGTCAGGTTCTTCTGGTGCGGCTTTTCCCAGGCGCGCGGTTCGTACTTGGCTTCGGTCGGCACGAGGTCCGAGCGGTGATGCATCCAACCGTGCCAGCCGGGCGGGATCGTCGAAGCGTCCGCCGGGCCTGCATAGGTAACATAGCGGCGGTCGGCCTTGCGGTCCTGATAGTAGCGATTGCCGAATTCGTCGCTCCCGACATATTCGCCAAACCGCTTGATCCAGAGGCGCGTGCCCCAGGTGTTTCCACCCCACCAGGAGAAGATTTCAGTGAGAAATTGCTTGATACCGGATTTGGCCACGTGTCGATTCCGAGATTGGCAAGTCGATTGGGGTGGGGTTTAGCATGACGCGGCCTATGAGCCTAGCCAAAAGCTGCCACCCGTTGCCCGCTTGAACCGCAAATGTTGGGTGCCGGGAGCGCAATAGTGGCGACTGGCTTGATGATCGCAAGGAGGGGTTTGCCATGAGCCTGCAGAGCTTTCTCCGCATCTATTATGCCTATGTGTTCCTCTTTGATTTCATGCTCGCCTACGCGATCTACACGGCGCTGTTCGCCCTGCATAGCCTCAGTGTCACCGAGATCGGTGTTCTGCTGGCTCTCTGGTCCGGTTCTGCCATTGTCCTCGAAATGCCGTCCGGCGCCTTGTCGGATCACTTTGACCGGCGCGTCCTGCTGATCCTGGCACCCTTGGCAAAGGCGGTGACCTTTATCCTGTGGGCGATCGCAGCCGGCAATTTTTGGCTCTACGGCCTGGGCTTTCTCTTCTGGAGCCTCGCCCAGGCCATGCAGTCGGGTTCTCGAGAGGCCCTGCTTTACGAGCGCATGGCGGCGGAAGGGCGTGGCGATGATTTCGACAGGGTGTTGGGCAGAGACAATGCGGCAGAGGGCCTGGGCATTGGTCTTGGCACGCTCCTCGGCGGCCTTGTCGCCTGGCGGAGCTTTGATTGGGCGATTTGGCTTTCCATTCCGCCGCTGCTTCTAACAGCGACCCTGGCCTTCTGGCTGAAAGATGTCCGCCGCACCCGTACCGCAGAGACGGAAACCGACACTCCGCCAAGCACCTATATCTCGCACTTCATCGATGCCGTGAACGAGTTTCGCATCCATGCGGATCTGCGTTTCACCACCACATATATCGCGGTCGGCCTGGTGATCTTCGAAATCCTCGAGGAGTTCGACCAGCTCTACTACCTCGCTATCAATGTGCCGATATGGGCCTGGGGTCTCTTGGCGGCCGGTGTTGAAGGCGTTTATGCCCTCGCAAGTCTACACGCCCATCGTCTCTCCGGGCGTCCTTGGCTGGCTTGGTCGTTGCCACTCGCGGGCGGCGCCCTGCTTGTGCTGGCGTCGCTTGGTGCCTCCCCCTTTTATGTGCTGTTGCTTTGCCTCGCCTATGTGCTGGTGGCACCAATGGGCGTTCTGGCCGAAGCGCGTTTTCATCGCGTGATGGACGGGCGGAGCCGAGCAACGACCACCTCCGCCCTGGTGATGGCGGAGAATGTGGTGGGCGTAGTTTTCACCTTGGCATTTGGCGTGTTGGCCGACACGATCGGCATATTGCCGTCTTACGGTTGGGCCGGGCTCGCCATGGCGCCGCTTGCTCTTTGGGTTTTGCGAGGCCAGTCCCGCGGCTTGCGCGCCAGCGACTAGCCACACACAATATGTGGTAGCCCACCGGCTGTGGATAGCGCGAAAATGTGGGTCTTGACAGCAATTTCAGCGACTCGGGCACCACACTTGAGGATGTCAAAACCTCAGCTTTTCCGCGGCTTTAGAGGCAGGAATTAAGGGGTCATAAACGCTTGCAGAGCGCCTTTGGAGCCCTGCGGGACACGCTAAACAGCGTTGTAACTTATCCACGCTATTCCCATATTAAACACTAGATTTTGGGCAATCATCAAAGCTCCGCACAACCCATGGTGTGCCTGCTGGAAAAAATTGATGGCTCGACTCTCGCTCAAATAAGGCTTTGATAGGATTCAAACGCGGCACGAGTCCTCCACCCCACCTCGTGCCCCCCACCGACAGATCAGCTGAGACCACACCATGCGCATAGAACGCCGGTTTACCACTGCCAACGCGGACCGCTACGCCTCGCTCGAGTTCCGCTCCGCGACCAGCGAAATCCGCAATCCTGATGGATCGGTGGTGTTCAAGCTGGAAGACATTGCTGTGCCGGCAACCTGGTCTCAGGTTGCGACCGACATCATTGCGCAAAAATACTTCCGAAAGGCCGGCGTCGCCAAGGTCCTCAAGAAGGTCGAAGAAAATTCGGTGCCGTCCTGGCTGTGGCGTTCCGTCCCCGACGAGGAAGCGCTGGCCAAGCTGCCGGAGAATGAGCGCTATGGCTCCGAAATGGACAGCCGCCAGGTCTTTGATCGCCTGGCCGGCACCTGGACCTATTGGGGCTGGAAGGGTGGCTATTTCGACAGCGAGGAAGACGCCCGCGCCTTCTTTGACGAACTCGCCTATATGCTCGCCTCCCAGCGCGTCGCTCCGAACTCCCCGCAGTGGTTCAACACGGGCCTCCACTGGGCCTATGGCATCGACGGCCCCGGCCAGGGCCATTTCTATGTCGACCCGTTCACCCACAAGCTGGTGCAGTCGAAGAGCTCCTACGAGCATCCGCAGCCGCATGCCTGCTTCATCCAGTCGGTCAATGACGACCTCGTCAATGAAAACGGCATCATGGACCTCTGGGTCCGTGAAGCGCGTCTGTTCAAGTATGGGTCGGGCACCGGCACCAATTTCTCGGCCCTTCGCGGCTCGGGCGAAAAGCTCTCGGGCGGCGGCAAGTCTTCCGGCCTGATGAGCTTCCTCAAGATCGGCGACCGCGCTGCTGGCGCCATCAAGTCGGGCGGCACCACCCGTCGCGCTGCCAAGATGGTGGTTATCGATATCGATCACCCCGATATCGAGGAATACATCAACTGGAAGGTCAAGGAAGAGCAGAAGGTGGCAGCACTCGTCACCGGCTCGAAGGTCGTTTCCAAGCACCTCAAGGCCATCATGAAGGCCGCCGTGAATTGTGAAGGTTCGGGCGACGATTGCTTCGACGTGGCCAAGAACCCTGCCCTCAAGCGCGAAGTGCGCGCCGCCAAGAAGGCACTGGTGCCGGAGAACTACATCTTCCGCGTCATCCAGTTCGCCAAGCAGGGTTACACCGATCTCGAATTCCCCATCTACGATACCGATTGGGATAGCGAAGCCTATCTGACTGTTTCCGGCCAGAACTCGAACAATTCCGTCCGCGTGACCGACGACTTCCTCAACGCTGTCGAGAACGATGGCGACTGGAACCTGATCGGCCGCATCAAGGGCAATGTCACCAAGACGCTGAAGGCGCGCGACCTCTGGGAACAGATTGGTTACGCAGCCTGGGCCTCCGCTGACCCCGGCATCCAGTACCACACCACGATCAATGAGTGGCACACCTCCCCGGCTGCCGGCCAGATCAACGCCTCCAATCCGTGTTCGGAATACATGTTCCTCGATGACACGGCGTGCAATCTGGCGTCCGTCAACCTGCTGCCCTATCGCAACGCCGACTCCACGTTTGACACCGCCGCCTACGAGCACACCGTCCGTCTCTGGACCATCGTGCTCGAAGTTTCGGTGATGATGGCGCAGTTCCCTTCGCGCGCCATTGCAGAACGCTCGTACGAATACCGCACGCTCGGCATTGGCTACGCCAATATCGGTGGCCTGCTGATGACCTCCGGCATTCCCTATGACTCCGCCGAAGGCCGCGCCATTGCCGGCGCTATCACCGCCATCATGACCGGCGTGTCCTATGCGACCTCGGCCGAAATGGCCAAGGAGCTCGGCCCGTTCAAGGATTACAAGCGCAATTCCAAGCACATGCTGCGCGTCATCCGGAACCATCGCAATGCCGCCTACGGCAATACCGATGGCTATGAAGGCCTGTCGATCAAGCCAGTCGCGCTTGATCACGCCAATATCACCGACGCAGCCCTCAGCGAGCGCGCCAAGCTGGCCTGGGACAATGCCCTCGCCCTCGGCGAACAGCATGGCTACCGTAACGCCCAGGTTTCCGTTATCGCGCCCACCGGCACGATCGGCCTCGTCATGGACTGCGACACCACCGGTATCGAGCCCGACTTTGCCCTGGTGAAGTTCAAGAAGCTGGCCGGCGGTGGCTACTTCAAGATCATCAACCGTGCAGTGCCGCCGGCCCTGCGCACCCTTGGCTACTCGGAAGACCAGATCGCCGAGATGGAAGCCTATGCGGTCGGCCACGGCAATCTTAACCAGGCTCCCGGCATCAACCCGGCGACCCTGCGGACCAAGGGCTTTACCGACGACAAGATCGAGGCGCTCAATGCCGCGATGAAGTCGGCTTTCGACATCAAGTTCGTCTTCAACCAGTGGACGCTCGGCGCTGATTTCCTCAAGGGCCTCGGCGTCACCGACGAGCAGCTCAATGACTTCTCCTTTGACCTGCTGTCCTTCCTCGGCTTTGCCAAGAAGGACATCGAGGCCGCCAATATCCACGTCTGTGGTGCCATGACGCTCGAAGGCGCGCCGTTCCTCAAGGAAGAGCACCTGCCCGTCTTCGATTGCGCCACTCCGTGCGGCAAGATCGGCAAGCGCTACCTCTCGGTTGAATCGCACATCCTGATGATGGCGGCCGCCCAGCCGTTCATCTCCGGCGCGATCTCCAAGACGATCAACATGCCAAACGATGCGACGGTTGAAGACGCAAAGAGCGCCTACATGCTGTCCTGGCGCCTCGCCCTCAAGGCCAATGCGCTCTATCGCGACGGCTCCAAGCTCAGCCAGCCGCTGAACTCGTCCGTCCTGGCTGCCGCCGACGACGAAGAAGATGAAGAGGCTCTCGAGAACGTCATCTCGATGACCGCAGACGCGCGCGTCCCGGCCATTGCAGAGAAGATCGTCGAGCGCATCATCGAGCGTGAAGTCGAAATCCGCACCCGCGAAAAGATGCCGGATCGCCGCAAGGGCTATACCCAGAAGGCTGTCGTTGGTGGCCACAAGGTCTATGTCCACACCGGCGAATATGCCGATGGTCGCCTCGGCGAAATCTTCATCGACATGCACAAGGAAGGCGCTGCCTTCCGCGCCATGATGAACAATTTTGCCATCGCCATCTCGATCGGCCTGCAATATGGCGTGCCGCTGGACGAATATGTGGAGGCCTTCACCTTCACCCGTTTCGAGCCTGCCGGCATGGTCATGGGCAATGATCGCATCAAGAACGCGACCTCGATCCTCGACTACGTGTTCCGTGAACTTGCGGTTTCCTACCTCGATCGCGATGACCTGGCCCACGTCAATCCCGACAGCCCGACTTCGCTTGGCAAGGGTGTTGCCGAAGACCAGGGTTCGCGCAATGCAGCCGCCACAGCCCCGGTTCCGGCCGAGCGCTTCGTGTCGCGCGGCATGACCCGCGGCAAGACGGCCAATGCATCCCTGATGCTTGTCCCGACCGCCGAGGCCAGCCGTTATGCGCCTGCCACGTCGACTGGCGCTTCCACCGTCACCTCGATGCGCAGCGCTACGGCCCTCAAGATCGATCCGAGCCCGACCGCCCTCAACGTCGCCGAGCTCTCCCCGATCCCGGCCCCGCCGCCGTCCAAGGATACAGGCCTTCTACGCGCCGAAGCCCAGATGAAGGGCTACACCGGCGACCAGTGTACCGAGTGCCATAACTTCACGATGGTCCGAAACGGCACCTGCCTGAAGTGCGACACCTGCGGCACGACGACGGGTTGTAGCTGAATTTGAATGGCCCGGTCACGAACGTGACCGGGCCAAACTTTTCTCACCAGGATAGGCAAGCAGGATGTCGAGACGGCCGCGGAGCTGACTGCGACACAGGTTCACAACCAAGCTCACCTAAACAGGCGGGGGACTTGAGTGACTGACGGCCTCCCTTGTCTCTCCCCCTCGCGACGCGTAACCTCCGACCTACACAAGCGGAGGTGTTATTATGGCCGATTATCATCCCAAGGGCGGCGTGACGCCGTATCTTTCCGTGGACGGCGCCCGCAAGGCTATCGACTTCTACAAGATCGCTTTCGGCGCCGTGGAGCGCGAGACCATGGCGGGCGAGGACGGCCAGCGGCTGATGCATGCGCAGGTCGATATCAACGGCACGCCGATCTTTCTCAGCGACTTCTTCCCCGATTATGGCTTCCCGCCCGTCGCACCGGCCGGGTTCAACATCCATATCCATGTCGATGACGCGCAGACCTGGTGGGATCGGGCGGTTGCCGCCGGCTGCACCGTGACGCAACCGCTCGAAAAGCAATTTTGGGGCGATATCTACGGTCAGCTGAAAGATCCGTTCGGCGTGACCTGGGCGATCGGAGAGGCCACGGCCGAGAGCGAGTAGCCCGCTCAACCCTGTGACGATGTCACCATGAACCCGTCATTGGGTTCTTGGGCATTCGTCGGTGACCGGCCTAGCTGCCGACCGACGCGGCCTGAGCTTTGCAACCTAAGTTAGTGACCACGCGTTTCATGATCTCCTAAAGCAAGGGGATGTCTCGTGGGTATCATCTGGACCATCATCATCGGGCTTATTGCCGGCATCGTGGCAAAATTCATCGTACCGGGAAACCGAGAACCGGCCGGCTTCGTGCTCACGGCACTGCTTGGTGTGGTTGGCGCTTTTGTCGCGACTTTTCTTGGTCAGGCAATCGGTTGGTATCAGCCGGGAGAAGGCGCTGGCCTGATCGGAGCCATCGTCGGCGCCGTGATCATTCTCGTGGTTTGGGGTTTTATAGCGCGTCGCGCCTGATCAAAGGAACACACTCATGGCAAATCGCTCCCCCTCACTTCTCGCCCTGCTCGGCCTGCTTGCCGTCGCCGGTTATCAGAACCGTGACAAGATCGGTGACGCGCTGAAAGGCCTGCAGGCCAATGCCGGCAACGGCCAGCAGCCTGGCGGACTGGAAGCGGCTGGAATGGGCGGCCTTGGCGGCATTCTGGGTGGTCTAGGCGACCTCTTCAGCGGCAAGCCCGGCAATGGCAACATCCTTACCGGTGGCCTTCAGGACCTGCTCGATAATTTCAAGGACAATGGCCAGACCGAAACGGCCGATTCCTGGACCACCCCCGGCGTTCCGACAAAGGGGCTCTCGACCAATGAGGTCGAGGCGGCACTTGGCCGTGACACGCTGACCCAGTTGGCGTCCACCACCGGGCTCTCCTACGATGAGCTGCTGAAGCGCCTCTCCACCAGCATTCCCGAAGCTGTCGACAAGCTGACCCCAGACGGCCGTTTCCCCCAAACGGACGAAGAGGCCCGCGAAAGCTTTTTCCGCACGCTGTAGGCCGGAAATAGCACTCATGGCCCTTGCGGGTCAGCTGTCGTCGCTCACGCGGCCCGGTTCTTCTACCGGGCCGCGTTGCTGTTTGCGTCGTTACCAGCCTGGCAAGCCGAGCTGCTGGGCCTGCTTGCGAACGTCTTCGTCATAGAGCGCGGCACCATCGGCAGCAGAGCGGGTGCCCGAGCCGATTTCGACGGTGATCTGCTCCAGGGCCGGACCCTTGATCGGAGACAGGAACTCGAGTGCCGGGGCGGTATTCCCAGCTTCGAAATAGGGCAGCATGTCAGCGACGCCGCGGGGCACGTCGGCTGGCAGTTCACAGCCATTGACGAGGAACGGGCCAGTGACTGCGCCGCCCTTCACCTGGGAAGCGCAGCCTTCCTGGCTCGCGACGAAGGCAACGAAGCGCTTGCTGCTTCCTGGTTCGTTGAAGCGGCAGGAATATAGATGCCGTTCGGCAGCCAGATAGTGAGGCCATTGTACGCGGGGTCGTCACCGGGGATGGCGAAGAAGCCCACGTCTTCAACATTGTCGGGATAGTTCTGTGCGACCGTCGCCAGCCCGAAGGTCAGCATCGGGTAGTGGGCGCCCTCGCCCAACGCGATCATGCGCAGGCCATCTGCCAATACGGCAGCGCCATAATCCTCGTTGAAGTAGCCCGCTGCGGACAGCTCTGCCAGTTTCTCGAACGAACGGATGCCAACCGGGTCCGTAGCGAATTTGGCTTCGCCGGCCGTGTAGCGGTTGGCGAACTCAGGATCTTTTGACTGGACGTTGTAGTAGTCGCCGAGGAAGAGAACCTGGCTGGTCCAGGTGTCGGTATAGGTCTGGATAACCGGGGCCGCTTTGCCTGCCGCCTTGATTTTCTCACTGTTGGCCATGAACTCAGCCCAGCTCTTGGGGATGGACAGGCCCAGCTCTGCGTAGATCGGAATGTTGTAGAAGAAGCCACCGCCCATGGCGTTCTGGATCGGGGCGCCGCGCACGGTGCCATCGGGCGCCGTGACGACGAGCTTGAAGGAATTCTGCACCTCGGCCTGCCAGGGCTCATTGGTCAGATCGACCAGCGACTGGGCGGGATTTATTGCCTGGAACAGCGACCCCGAATTGTAGAGGAAGACATCGTTCATCGAGCCTGTGGCAAGGCGCGTCTTGACCATGTTGTCGCGCTCGGTGCCGCCGGGCCCGATTTCGATTTCGACCTTGATGTCGGGATTGGCGGCCTCGAAGTCTGCTACTAGCTGCTCGGTGACGGCAACGGTCGCCTCATCGTTACCGGTGAAGAAGCTTATAGTCGTCTGCTGCGCCATGGCGAGGCCGATCATGCCTGTCATCGACAACAGGCTGGCGGCAAGTCCGGCGAAGGCTGTTCTATGAAGTCTGATCGTCATCGGGTTCCTCCCTTGAGCCCTTATGGGCATCATTGGTGCCAGTGAAGTCGGAAACACGCTCTGTGCTTGCCGGGCGCGACCTGGCGGCGCACCGCTTCTCCCTCCGCCGCAGCGATTGCTTCGCCGTCGACGTCTATCTCGAAATATCGGGGCGCGAGGACGAGCTCGCCCAAACTGCCGTCCGGCACCGTGAACTCGTATGTCACCCGATCGCCATCGACGCTCCATGCGGCCGCGATCCGACCACGCGCACTGTCGTGATGCGCCGAAATGGGGGACAGGCTCGGCACGATAAGCGGCTCGAAAATGACCTTTGCAAACCCGGGTTGGTCCGCATCCGGCCGAAAGCCGGCTAGCGCCTCAAAGAGCCACTGGCAGACCGCGCCGTAGGCATAGTGATTATACGAATTCATCGTTGGCTCGAAAATGGAGCCGTCGGCCTTGATCCCGTCCCAGCGTTCCCAGATCGTGGTCGCCCCGCGCTTCACCTGCGCCAGCCAGCCGGGCACTTCCTCCTGAAGGAACATGCTGGCGGCCAGTTCCGGCTCGCCGATCTTGACCAGAGCAGGCAGCAGCGCCGGCGTACCGATAAATCCGGTACCGATCCGCCCCCCCGCTCGGGCTATTGTCGCCTTGAACCAATTCTTGGCAGCGGCAATGTGCTGGTCCGGGATAAGATCGTGCAAGAATGCCAAGGCATATGAACTCTGGTCGTCATAGAGCAGACGTCCTGCCGGCGTGATGAACTCTTCAGCGAATGCCGACTTTACCGCATCGGCCCGCGCCGCGAACTTGTGGGCCGCCTCGGTGTGTCCGAGCAACGCGGCAATTCGGGCGATCTGGACGGACGACATATAGAGATAGATCGTGGCCGCCGCATCGTCCCCCATGGTCGGCACGTCCTTGAGGAAATCGTTCTGTGGCTGCAACCAGTCCCCAAAGGTGAAACCCTTGATGTCCCAATTTGACGGCGGCCGCACGATCGGCCCGCCGCTGATCGACCAGACAAAATCGTTCCAGCGGGTCATGGCCGGAAAGGCCTCTGCCAGAATGGCACGGTCCCCGTAATGTTCGTAAAGGGTCCATGGAATGACGCTGATGGCATCCCCCCAGCCGGTAGAGCCGGCATAGGCAGGGGTCTCAGGGCCGGCTTTCAAACGTTGCGGACAGGGGGACACATGGGCAATCGCTCCGTCCTCGTCCTGATCAACGATCATCTCGCGCACGAATTTTTTCAGAAAGGCATGACTGTCCGCGAGATAGCAGGCGGTCGGAGCAAAAACCTGCGCATCGCCAGTCCAGCCCAGGCGCTCGTCGCGTTGCGGACAGTCCGTGGGAACGTCAATAAAATTGCCACGCTGCGACCAGATCGTGTTCTCGACAAGCCTGTCGACCAGGGGATTAGCCGACGAAAATGAGGCTGCAGCATGAGGGACTGACGTGATTGGAACCGCGACGACCTTATCCAGCCGCACGCCACCTTCAATTGTTGCCCGAGCATAACGGAACCCCTGGAAGGTGAAGATTGGGCGGTAGTCTTCAACTGCTTCGCCAGCAAAGGTGTAATCGACGATCGCCTCTGCACTCCGATAGTTGACGTTGTAGAAATTCCCGTCCTTGTCGAGGATTTCAGCGTGTTCCAGAAGGACGCGGGCTCCTGGCTCGCCCATCCCCACAAAGGCGACGTAGCCGCCGATATTCTGGCCGAAATCGAATATCGTCCGTCCTTCAGCATCGAGCCAGCTGCGGATAGGCACCAGTTCGGCAAGCTCCTGTACGGGCCTGCACTCCTGGGGGATGAGGACCGACTGGTCGAAGTCGAGTATCTGGACCCCGTTGTCGGCTTGCGGCTTTAGCCGGGCATCGAATTTTTCGCCGAAATAGATGCCGGATTTGCGCACCGGCGTTTCGCCGCTTCGCCAGCTGTCATCTGTTGCGACGATCACGTCGCCCGCTGGATCTCGCCGCAGTTCCGCGAAAGCACCGAGCCTGTCGCCCCAGACATTGTCCAGGTTGGCTCCACCCCAAACCAGAGGGGAGCGGAACCAGCCGTCGGCAAGCCAGATTTCGATCCTGTTCTCGCCCGGTAAGAGCAGGTTGGCGACAGAATATTCCTGGAAGGCCAGACGCGCATCGTAGTTCGTCCAGCCCGGGGTCAGAACATCGGCGCCGACGCGCTGGCCGTTGATGAAGGCCCGATAGAGCCCCCAGGCGGTAACAATCAGCGTCTCCGTACCGACGACGGTGTCAATCGAGAACTCGGTGCAGACAAATGACCCAGCAGTGCCCACACCCTGGTCCGCAAGCGGGTGGATCATCTTTGCCGCCCAGCCATCTGGGCGTGCGAAAGGGTTCGCGGCCGCGCGCGGCAACGTTGGATCAGACAAGATGGAACTCCTCCACCCAGCGTTGAACGCCGATGTGCATTGTTGTTTTGTGTAACGTTGTACAGCCGAAATCGGATTGCAAGCGGAAACCGCATGGGCAATTTTGGTGCTGCCGGACACCCAGCTGTCAGCAGTGCGTTCGCCCGGTGACGTCGTGATCGGGCGGGACAGTCTTTAAGTGGATTGCTTATCTCATCGTTTGCTGATGCAAATCGAGGACTGTATCCATGTCACTGTAACGCGTTATAAAATCGGTCCGGGCTCCACTGCGAATGTACTCCTATCTGCTGCATCGGCTGGGAATGATGGTGCTGACGTTGTGGGCCATCGTCACGCTGACCTTCTTCCTCATGCACGCCGTTCCTGGTGGACCTTTTGTCTCCGAGCGCATGCTGGCGCCCGAAATCGAAGCTGCGCTGAATGCGAAATATGGCCTCGACCAGCCCGTCTGGCAGCAATATCTGAACTATCTCTCGGGCATCTTGCGCCTCGATCTGGGTCCGTCATTCAAATATCCGGGTGTGTCGGTCAATTCGATGATCGCTGCAGGCCTGCCGGTGACGCTGAGCACAGGGCTGCTCGCCATAATCTGCGTCGTTGCCCTGGGGGTGCCGCTCGGCATCGTCGCTGCGCTGAACCGCAACCGCTGGCCCGACACCACGGTCATGATGATTGCCACCCTGGGCGTCGCCATCCCCAGCTATGTGATTTCGACGGTTACGCTTTATGTGTTTGCCCTACGCCTTGGCTGGGTACCGACGTTCGGGCTCGACAACTGGCGAGGGTACATCCTGCCGGTCTTTGCGCTCTCGGGCTTCTGGATCTCCTTTATCTCACGCCTTACCCGTTCCTCGTTGCTCGAGACGCTCGAGCAGGACTACATGACGACGGCGCGGGCCAAGGGCTTACGCAAGGGTCAGATCCTCTTCAAGCACGGCCTGCGCAATTCCCTGTTGCCGGTTGTGACCGTCCTGGGGCCGGTCGTCGCCAACCTCATCACCGGCTCATTCGTCATTGAGCAGATCTTTGCCCTGCCCGGTATCGGCCGGCACTTCGTGCTCTCCATCACCAATCGCGATTACACAGCCATCATGGGCATCACGATCTTCTACGCCGCCATCCTGATGGTGATGATCCTGATCGTTGACCTGCTCTATGTCTGGCTCGATCCGCGCATCAAACTCTCCAAGGCCAGCGCATGAGCGATATCGCACGCGAAATGTGGGACAAGGCACCGCCCGCGGCCACAGCCACGCCGGTACCGCCGCCAGCACCGACCTATGGGCAGGAAGTGCGCCGACGGCTATGGGCCAACAAGCCCGCCGTCGCCAGCATCATCTTCATCATTCTGCTCGTTCTGGCGGCGTTCTTTGGCCCGTATTTCTCGCCCCACACCTATTTCAAGCAGGATCTGAAGCTCGCCAACATTCCCCCGGCGTTCGAGACTTACAGCGTCGTAGACAGCACCGGCGCCACGACGCGGTTTTTCCTCAATGCCTCCAACTTCAACCTTTATGAGGTTGATGCTGACGGGAATGTCCTCGGCCTGCTGCGCGGCGGCCGAAAGGACATGATCAAGAAGGCTCAGCCTTTCGAGTTCGGCGATCTCACCATCACGCTCGACTATTCAAAGCTTCCCGTCCGCCTCATCACCGAGGATGGCGCGGAGGTACGGCCATCGGGCTGGAGCTGGAACAAGACCTATCTGTTCGGCACCGACCAGCTTGGCCGTGACATTCTCGTTCGCCAGCTCTATGGCGCGCAGATTTCGCTGACCGTGGCCTTCGTCGCTACGCTGGTGAACTTCTTCATCGGGGTGTTTTACGGCGGCATCGCGGGGTACCTCGGCGGCCGAGCTGACGCGATCATGATGCGCATCGTCGAGATCATCTCGACTATTCCGCTGACGCTCTATGTCGTGCTTCTGATGGTGGTGTTCGACTCCGGCCTGCTCTCCATCATCGTCGCCATCGGTTCGGTGTTCTGGGTCGACATGGCGCGTATCGTGCGCGGCCAGATCCTCGGCCTCAAGGCACAGGATTATGTCGCGGCGGCGCGAACCATGGGCGCGTCCCCTGCCCGTATCCTCGTTCGGCACCTGCTGCCCAACTCCATCGGTCCGATCATCGTCACGCTGACCATGATGATCCCCTCGGCCATCTTCATCGAGAGCTTCATGAGCTTCATCGGCCTCGGCGTAACACCGCCGCTGGCGTCCTGGGGGTCGCTGACCTCCGAGGCTGTCGAAACCATGCGCGCCTACCCGCACCAATTGTTTTTCCCTGCAGCGGCGATTTCGCTGACCATGTTCGCCTTCAATTTCCTCGGTGACGGTCTGCGCGACGCCCTCGATCCAAGGTTGCGCGGATGAGCGAGCCCATTCTTTCGGTCAAAAACCTCAGCACCTCGTTCTTCACCCGCCGTGGCGAAGTGCAGGCTGTTCGCGGCGTGAGCTTCGATGTCTATCCCGGTGAAATTCTCGGCCTCGTCGGCGAGAGTGGATCGGGCAAGTCGATCACCTGCATGTCAGTGCTGAAACTGCTCAAGGCTGGCGGCCAGATCAAATCAGGCACCGCCACATGTGAGGGTGTGGACCTGCTCTCGCTGGACGAAACCGCCTTGTCGGATCTTCGCGGCAATCGCATCGGGGTGATTTTTCAAGACCCCATGACCTCGCTCAACCCCACCCTGACCGTGGGCGAGCAGGTGATGGAAACCATCCTTCGCCATCGCAAGGCCAGCCGCGCAGAGGCCCGCGCCCGCGCCATCGAACTTTTCGAACTCGTCCGAATCCCTTCCGCAGCGGAGCGCCTCAAATCCTATCCGCACGAATTCTCTGGGGGCATGCGCCAACGTGTGATGATCGCCATGGCGCTCGCCTGCGATCCAAAACTGCTGATTGCGGACGAACCAACGACTGCTCTGGACGTGACTATCCAGCGACAGATCCTGGCATTGCTGAAAGATCTGCAGCAGCGCCTTGGCATGGCGGTCATTCTCATCACCCACGACCTCGGCGTCATTGCCGAAGTGACCGACCGCGTATTGGTACTCTATGGTGGCCTCGTCATGGAAACCGCTCCGGTGAGCGACCTCTTCGCCCGTCCCGGCCACCCCTATACAACCGGGCTGCTGAGCGCCGTACCAGACCTCCGCGACGACACGCACCGGCGGCTGACACCTATCCCCGGCAGTCCGCCCAACATGCTGGCGCCGCCACCGGGATGCCCCTTTGCCCCTCGCTGCCCCCACGCAATGAACCAGTGCATCACGGCCCTGCCGCCGCTCTTTGGTGATGCCCACCAGTCCCGCTGCTGGCTTCAGCATCCTGATGCGCCGAAGTCGGGCGCCGTTCACGAGGTGGCCGCATGATCGAGCAACCCCTCCTGTCCCTCCGCAATGTGACCAAGCATTTCGCCCTGCCGGCAGGACCATTTGCTTCCAAGCCCATTCTGCGCGCCGTTGACGGCGTCGATCTCGACCTGATGAAGGGCGAAACCCTCGGCCTGGTCGGAGAGAGCGGATGCGGAAAGTCGACACTTGCCCGGACGGTCATCCGCCTCCACGAGCCCACTTCGGGCGAAATTCTCTTCAAAGGCCAGGACGTCGCCAAGGCGCCCGAGAGCCAATTGAGTGCATTCCGGCGTCAGGTCCAGATGATTTTCCAGGACCCTTACGCCAGCCTCAATCCCCGCATGAGCGTTGGCGAGCTGATCGCCGAGCCACTGGAGATCGCCCGCATCGGCTCCCCAGCTGATCGCCGGAAGAAAGTTGCCGATCTCATTGATCGCGTAGGCCTTCCGTCTGACAGCGCGGCCCGCTTTGCCCATGAATTTTCCGGCGGCCAGCGTCAACGCATCGGCATTGCCCGCGCCATTGCTCTCGAACCCGATCTGGTCATCTGCGACGAGCCAATTTCGGCCCTCGACGTGTCGGTGCAGGCGCAGGTCGTCAACATGATCGAGGACCTGCAGGCTGAACTGGGCCTGACCTATCTCTTCATAACCCACGATCTCTCAATGGTCCGGCACATCTCGGACCGTATCGGGGTCATGTATCTGGGCAAGATCGTCGAGCTGGCGGCCAGCAGCGAGCTCTATCACCGACCTTCCCATCCCTATACGCAGGCCCTGCTCTCAGCCATTCCGGTCCCTGATCCGGCGGCGAAACGCGCGGTCGAACCCATGCAGGGGGAAATCCCCAGCGCGCTCGACATTCCATCAGGCTGTCGCTTCCGTACCCGCTGCCCGCTCGCGACCGAGTTGTGCGCGCGGGTCGAGCCGCAGCTTATCGACCTTGGCAATGGACATGTGTCCGCCTGCCATTACGCCAAAGACCTGGCTCAAGGGACCAGTTCGACATTGCAACAGGAGAGAATGCGATGAACAAGATGCTACTGCCGCTGATGACAGCGGCCCTGATGGCGAGCACCGGAGGGGTTTGGGCCGCAGGCGAGCTGACCTATGGGGTCAACAATGAAAGCGCCAAGTACGATCCCGGCACGACCGCCGAGACATTCGCCGCTCCCATCATCGGCAACACATTCGAGGGCCTCGTGCGGATGGACGCCGAAGGCCAGGTTGTTCCTGCTCTGGCTGAATCCTGGGAAGTGTCCGAGGACGGCCTGACCTACACCTTCACCCTGCGCGATGCGAAGTGGTCCGATGGCGAGCCCGTGAAGGCGTCCGACTTTGTTTATGCCTGGAAGCGCGTGCTCGATCCCGCAACCGGCGCGATGAACTCTCAGATGCTCTACCACATCGTCGGTGCGGAAGAGGCCTATGGCGGCGCGGACAGCGAAGCCATCGCCATCTCGGCCCCGGATGACAAAACGCTCACGTTCACGCTCAAGCAGCGCGTGCCCTATATGCTGCAGCTGCTCAATTACCCGGCCTTCTACCCGGTGCGCGAAGACGTTGTCTCTGCTGATCCGGAAGGCTGGACCCGTAATCCCGCTACCTTCATCGGCACTGGCCCGTTCCGAGTCAGCGCGTTCAACGCCGGCGAGTCCGTCGTGTTCGAAAAGAACCCGAACTATTATGCTGCCGACGAAGTCAGCCTCGACAAGCTGACGTTCCGCCTGATCCCCGATCCCGCAACGGCCTTGGCCGCCATGGAAGCCGGTGATGTCGACGGCATCGAGTCCGTACCGGCGCCGGAGATTCCGCGCCTTTCGGTCGAGTCTGATGCGTTCCTCGTCGTTCCCGCCCTTGGCACGACCTACGCCATGTTCAACCCGAACCAGGCACCACTCGACAATCTGAATGTCCGCAAGGCCCTGTCCATGGCCATCGACCGTTCCGAGATCATCGAGTTCGTGCTTCAGTCGGCCGACACCCCGGCACTGGGTCTGGTTCCTCCGGGCATGAGCCTCGGCGGTGAAGACTTTACCGATGGCCGCGACAATTTCGGCCTTTCGGAAACTGCCGACATCGAAGGCGCTCAGGCTGCCCTGGCAGAAGCCGGCTACCCCAATGGCGAAGGCTTCCCCGAGACCGTCTTCATCACCTACACCTCGCCGCCGATCGAAAAGCTGCTCGAAGCGATCCAGCAGATGTGGAAGGAAAACCTCAACATCGACGTGAAGATCGAAGCCACCGAATGGCAGGTCTATTATCCGGAAGTGCAGAAGGTCGAATACCAGATCTCGCAGATGGGCTGGGGCGCAGACTATCCGCACCCGATGACCTTCCTCGACAACTTCGTCACCGGTTCGCCCAACAACCTCAACAACTGGTCGAATGCCGATTACGACACCGAAATTGCTGCTGCCAAGGCTGCAAGCGACGAGGCGACCTCGCGCGATCACATGCGTGCAGCCGAAGCGATCCTGATGAACGATCACTCGATCCTGCCGCAATATCACCGCTACAACTACATGATGATGAGCCCGAAGGTCTCCGGCTTCTGGCGCTCCCCGCTCAACGTCCCGTATTTCCGCGACGCTGAAATCTCCGAATAAACTGCCAATCGCTCCCGCCCCAAAAGGGCGGGAGCCTCTCTAAAGGGATGCCTCTCTTGCCCGTTTCCGTGTATATCGAAACCGAACTCGGCGCTTTCACAGTGTCGGTCGACACCGAAAATGCCCCCATCACTGCCGCCAATTTCCTGGCCTATGTCGATGGCGGTCACATAGACCACTCGACCGCCTACCGTATCGTCACCATGGCAAACCAGCCGGCAGAGACCGTCCACAAGATCGAAGTGGTGCAGTGGGGCCCTCAGGCATCCGAGGACAACCCGTCTGCTTTCCCCGCGATTCCCCACGAAACTACAGAGACAACGGGGCTCCGGCACAAGCATCTGACCATTTCCATGGCGCGTTTCGATCCTGGCACCGCCAGCTCGGAATTCTTCATCAGCATCGGTGATCAGCCCCAACTCGATTTTGGCGGCATGCGCAATCCCGACGGCCAGGGCTTTGCTGCCTTCGGCACGCTGATCGCGGGCGGAGACGTTGTTCTGAAGATATTCGGGACCGCGGCAGCGGATACTGAATATCCGCCGGAACCGCTGAAGTTCCTGCGCTGCTACCGGGCGTAAGCAACGGCTGGCACCAGCCGCAAAATTTGCCCCCGAACACCTTCCGGTCCGGAGTCTCACGGCTGAGAGACGAAAGAGGTGTTGGGACCTTCCCCGCGTCAGGGGCAGTTTTGCAGCACTCTGGCGATGGTCGACTTTGAGCCCTTCGCCCCGAACATGTTGGGATCGACGGCTTCGAAGCCACTCCCGCCTTTTGATCGCACGAAGGCCACGCGAATGGTCTCCCGTGCATTCTGGGCAATCCGTGCCCACTGCCGCGCCACCGGTCCGCGCACAATCACCGAGCTGCCGTCTAGGTGAACCAGCGGCATGTCCTGCGCAAAACTGGTATTCCCCGACAGCGCTGACGAAGCCGTGGCTGCATCGGGCGTAATGGCCGCGCTCGTGGCCGATGCAGCGGCAATCGTTTTGTCCGGGGTGCGCACCCAGAATCCCATGGCGAGTACGCCGCCACGACAGGCGAACTGGAACTGCGCGTCGCCATTGTCGACATAGGCGATCGGCGTTCCCCCTCCCTCATAACGCCATTGCTCGGCCGCCACCGGAGCAATCATCGCAACGCAGATGGCGGCACTGAGGAAAAGGCGCATGGTGTGATGTCCGCAGAGATAAAATCAGCCGCTACCGGACGCGAACCGCCTTAACAAACTCTTTCACGAGGCAAGTGATCAAGCCAAAATGATTGCCACGTCGAAACCGCTGGCACTCATTCGTCCTGACGATAAGCTCAAGTTACGGAGGAAATCCAAATGGCCCGCTTTCTCGCCGTCTACACCATGCAACCGGAAGATCTCGCTCGTTTCCGCGCCATGCCAAAATTGGATCAGGACGCCATCGACGCCGCAGGGCTGCCGAAATGGCAAGAATGGGAAGAGCGCCATTCAGCCGCTTTCGCCGACCCTGGCGGCATGGTCGGCAAGACGCTGCGTGTCAGCCGGAGCGGCGTAGCTGCTGCTACCAACGCGATCTGTGGTTATGTCGTTGTCGAGGCCGATAGCATCGAAGCCGCCGCGCGCCTTTTCGAAGATCATCCGCATTTCAGGATCTTCCCCGGCGACGCCGTCGACATCATGCCGTTCGTGACCTGATCGCGTTCCTTTGCAAAGGTAGCGTTTGTTATCATTTTTCCACCGGCCAGCAACGGCCACGCTGGGGTGTGCGTTATGGCCGGCGGAGGAAAAGATGAGCCAGTCACACTTCATCGTCTATGAACGCGACGCAAAGTGGCAGTTTACCAACAAGGGCAGCATCACAGCGCCGTTCGACAACCGCTTCGAGGCAATCGAGGCCGCTATCGGCGCTGCCCGAATCAGCGGCGACCCCCATTCCATTGTCATCGTCCAGGACCCCGGAACGGACGAGGAAATTGTTTGGCGGCACACTGAAGACAGCGCCGAGAACAGCGAAGAGTTTTAAGCTTGAAGCAGTGCGACGGCCTAGCTGATGCTCACGATCTCCACGTCGCCCCCAGCAACAGAAGCGACTTCATCCACGGTCTTGCCCATCAGCGCACGAGCAATGGGCGACCGGAAGGAAATGGTGCCGCTGCTGGGGTCTGCCTCATCGTCTCCGACGATCCGGTAGGTCTGGATGCGACCATCTTCGCGCTCGAAGGTCACGGTGCTGCCGAAGCGCACCGTACAGTCTGCAGGCGACGGCGGAACAATCTGGGCGGTTCGAACGCGTTCTGAGAGATATCGAATATCGCGAAACGGTATCGCCGCAAGGCGGCGCCGCTCGTTGATGTCGTCAACCCCCATTGCCGCTTCATAGGCGCTCCTGGCCGCCTCGAGATCGCGTTGAAGCAGGGCGAGGCCTTCCGCGGTGACCAGATTTGGTCCATCCGGTATTGGCCGCTCGGGCAGCATGGTTTCCGATGCTGTCTCGGCACTGTCTTCTTTCGTGAAAGCGACGCTCACCTGAATTCCTCCAAGGCTTGAACGGCGAGCCATAGCCCAGGATCGTTGCTGGAAACAATGGGTATCAGGAACGCGTCAATCCCATGGTGGATGCACCGCCCAAACTGGATCAGGCGCAGCGTTCACATTCTCATGCATGATCGAACGACTGGGCCCGCCCGACGTTGTGCGGAGAGCTTATCATCGCATGGAGACTGAAATGGCACAGACACATGACCATGGCGGTGTACTGCCGCAGGAAACCAATTTCGATAATGCGGACCAGCCCGGCATCGCACAGCCTTACAGCCAGACTGAAATCGAAGACCTTGTGTTCAATGGCGCACTCAGCGTGGAAGAACGGCTGACGCAGCTGCGCGAAATGCGCGATGAGGCTGCGGCCCGCGAAAGCGGAGACTGGGGTGACCAGGACCCCGCTACGATGATGGATGAAATCGATCGCGCGATCGAGGAGCTGAGCGGCGATCAGTCAACGAGCGACGACAACTTCGCGCTCGAGGCAGGCCTCTCCGATGATCCTTCCGATCACCTGCACGCCCTTGCGCCTGACGATATCGATGCCCAGCAGGCATTGACGGGTGAAGACGCGTTCTACGACGAGGAAGAAGAAGGCCCTGTTGACGATGATCATTGGGCCGGCAGCGAGGAATTCCGCCACTAATCTCGCCGCCGTTCACGCCATGCACATAGCCTCCGCGCCAACAGCGCGGAGGCTTTTTGTTGGAAATAATTGACCCTTGCCAATGTCGAGCGGCAGGCGCCTCATCCGTCGCGAAGGATGCATCCCAGGAGGACCTTCGAATGGAACGACATTATGGATGGGTAATCGTTGCGACGGGGGCCGTGATTACCTGCGTGGCAATGGGCGCAATGTTCGCCCTGCCCGTCTATCTCCAACCCATGGCAGACCAGACCGGCTGGACCCGCGCCGGCATATCCGGGGCCATGACAGTCGGCTTTATCGTGATGGGCGTAGCCGGCTTTCTCTGGGGAACGCTGACTGACCGGATCGGCGCCCGGCCGGTGGTCCTCATCGCTGCCATCATGCTCGGCGTCGGGCTCTTCATTGCCAGCCGCGCGACAGATCTCCTTGTCTTTCAAATTGCATATGGCGGGCTCGTCGGGGCTTCCGGCGGCGCCTTCTTCGCACCGCTCATGGCAACGACGATCGGCTGGTTCGACAAGAACCGAAGCCTTGCAGTGTCACTCGTGTCCCTCGGAGGCGGCGTGGCCCCCATGGTGATCACGCCCTTGGCCACCGTGCTCATCCAGACCTATGGCTGGCGTGATGCCATGATGATGACCGCGATCACAGCGAGTGTTCTCATCGTTCCGCTCAGCTTTCTTATTCGCCGTGCGCCCGACGCACTGGCCGCCTCCCCCACGCCCTCCAGTGATGTGGCGCCGGCAGAAAGCCAGCCAACGCGCATGGGCGCGGTGTTCCGTACGCCGCAATTCTTCGTACTGGCCGGCGTTTTCTTCTTCTGTTGCGCCGCCCATTCGGGCCCGATCTTCCACACCGTCAGCTACGCCATGCTGTGTGGTGCCTCCGCCATTGCCGCGGCCAGCATCTATAGCGTCGAGGGTTTCGCCGGGCTCTTCGGGAGGGTGATCTTTGGCGTTCTCGGCGACAAGCTGGGGGTCAAGCGGGTGATCATCGGTGGGCTGGTTCTGCAGGCCGCTGGTATCTACACCTATATTTATGTCAGCGAACTCAGCCACTTCTATGCGCTGGCCGCGGTGCTCGGGCTCGCCTATGGCGGGGTCATGCCGCTCTACGCTGTGCTCGCACGGGACTATTTCGGCCCCAAGGTAATGGGCACGGTCCTTGGCGGCATCACCATGACCTCAAGCATCGGCATGGCCTTTGGGCCACTCGGGGGCGGATGGATCTTCGATACGTTCGGCGACTATCACTGGCTCTACGTCAGTTCTGCCGTGATCGGTCTTGCGGCGGCGGCGCTGGCCTTGGCGTTTCCGCCAAAGAACCAGGATCTGGCCCCGACCGGCGCGGTCCCGGCCTGAGCAGATCAGACGGGGCTTGCCGCCATGGCTGCCCCGTCATTATCCCCCTCATCGTCGCCTTGCGTGGCATAGGCGGCGGACAAATCCCGATAAGCCCTTGAGTTGAAGGCGATGATTGTCACGATCAGGCCGATGAAGCCGGCGATGGTGAAGACCAATGCAATGCCGCGCTCGGGCCCCCGGCCAAACCAGTCGCCTATAGCATCGGCGCCGGCCCCGTCTGTCATGAGCGGGATAAAAATGAACTGGGTCAGAGGCCCGATCATGAACGCGGTCAAGGGCGAGGCCGATTGTTCGACCGATTGGGCGAACCCGAACACCCTGCCCTGTCTTTCCAGCGGCACCACCTTTTGCAGAGTGGTGTGCTCGGAAGCTTCCGCATAGGGCCCGAGGAACATCCAGACAAAGCAGCCTGCGGCCAGCAGCCAGATGGACGACTGCACAGTGAAGACGCAGCATACCGACCAGGTAATGATGTTGACCGTCAGCAGCGTTCTGAGCGGATTTTTGCCCAGCCCGGTTTTGGAAATGATGATGCCGCTGATGATGAAGGCGGTTGAAAGTGCCCCGAACGTCAGGCCCCAAACCTCTACGGACACCAGCGACAGTCCATAGGCGTCCAGCAGGGCCATGAACACGCCACCGAGGAAGTTATTGAAAGTGGCGAAGAAAATGAGGGCGAAGAGGCCGGGGACGGCTGCGATCACGCGGATCGTGCCGGCGATATCAACGCGCTTGGGCTCTTGAGGAACGTCGGCACTGGGGGCGACCCGGCCTTCGTCTAGCCGCAGCACAAGGAGATGGGCGAAGGCCAGAAGCGTAAAGCCAAGGGCCAGGATCAGCGTCAGCTTCATTCCCCCAAAGGCCACCAGGAAACCGCTTATGACAGAGGTGGTTAGGAAGCCTATGCCGCTCACCATGCCCACCAGGCCATTGGCTTTGTCACGCCGATCCTCGGGTATGAGGATCGTCACCAGGGTGGGAAGCGCGATGCTCCGGAGGTTGCCCGAAATCACGCCCAGCATCACCACGAAGACAAATCCCCAGAGATAGGCGCCATATGGGTCGGCGAAGGCCCCTTCGGGTTCAAGGAAAACCAGTGCCGTGCTGATGAGATAGAAAAAGAAGGAGGCGATGCTCGACCCTTGCATCGCCGCCTTCTTGGGGTTGTGATCGACAATGCTGCCGAACCAGAAGCCACAGGCTGCGGTGAAAACCAGAAAGATGCCGGCCACCATACCTGTCGCAAATACCGACTGCGTCTCGATAAATATCCAGAATGTCAGGGCAAACCACACCGTGAAATTGGTGATGTTAGCGACGAGGTTATTGCTCAGGATCTGATGAAACGGGCTCATAAGGGCATCCTTGCGAAGCGGCGGGCAGCGTACCTCTGGTGGAAATGGACCTTAGACTATCGTGGCGACAGGGCCTGTCAGTGGGCCGCTACCCTCCACCCCAACGAACGATCAGCGCAATTCACTTTTCGGGCGTGAGCTGGGCGATTTCCCACGCGAAACCGCCGGGATCGGCGAAGGCTGCAGTCCGCCGCCCCCATGGCTGGTTGATTGGCCCGTTGAGGAACGGCACTCCAAGTGATTGTAATCTCTCGTATTCTGCATCGACGTCGTCAACAAGGATGGTCAGGAGCATGCGGGGACCATCCGAGATGCTGCCAATTTGCATCGGGTCGACCAGTACGGGAGCTTGGGGCTCGGCGAGGAGGTTGATCATGGTCCCGGCAAAGCCGAAGACAGCCGAAACGTCGTCTTGATGGACGATGTCGACCGCGAAAATGCGCTGGTAGAAATCCCGCACCTCGTCGAGGTTCGGAACAAATAGTGTAATGACTTCAATAGCATCGAGCGACATGCTGGCTTCCTCCATGCAGGCACGACGATCCGCGGCCGGCCAATTCGACAAGTTTGGGCGGCGGCGCTGTCAAAAAAAGCCCCGGTCACCCGGGGCTTTCTCAACGCTATCCGACGGATATTGGCGGGAGTAGAGATTTCCCTGATTTATCAAAGAGTACGGCCTTTGCCGGGTCGGCGGCGAGGACCAAGCTTTCGCCAATGCGCAGGGCCTGATCGCCATCCAGAACGGCGAGCCATTGGGTGCCCGAGGCCAGTTCGACGTTGACGATGGTCTCGTTGCCGAGGCGTTCGACCAGGCCGACACGGCCGACAATTGCGCCGCTGGATGAGGGCGAAAGGTCGTGCGGACGGACACCTAATGTTAGCAGACTGTTAACGTTGACGCCCTCAGTTTGCGCTGGAACGCGAAGATTGGCGACATCCTTGCCACTGACCACGATGGCCCCCTCTTCGACCGCGTCGACGGTGACTTCGACGAAGTTCATCTTGGGCGACCCGATGAAGCCGGCAACGAAGAGATTGGCGGGACGCTGGTAGAGTTCGATGGGCGCGCCGACCTGCTGGACGACGCCGGCGTCGAGGACGACGATCTTGTCGGCCAGGGTCATCGCCTCGACCTGATCGTGGGTGACGTAGATCATGGTCGCGCCGAGATCGGCATGGAGCTTGGCGATCTCCATGCGGGTGTCGACGCGTAGGGCTGCGTCAAGATTGGAGAGCGGCTCGTCGAAGAGGAAGACTTCCGGCTGGCGGACGATGGCACGGCCGATGGCGACGCGCTGACGCTGCCCGCCCGAGAGCTGGCCGGGCTTGCGATCGAGCAGATGCTCCATCTTGAGGATGCGGGCGGCTTCGCGGATCTTCTGGTCGCGAATGTCCTTGGGGGTCTTGGCGAGCTTCAGTCCGAAACCGACATTGTCGTAGACCGTCATGTGCGGGTAGAGCGCGTAGGACTGGAACACCATGGCGATGGACCGGTCTCGCGGCTCGACATTGTTGCAGAGCTTGTCGCCGATATAGAGTTCACCCCCGGTGATTTCCTCGAGACCGGCGATCATGCGCAGGAGCGTCGACTTTCCGCAGCCCGAGGGGCCGACGAAGACGACGAACTCGCCATGTTCGATCGACAGGTCCACGCCCTTGATGACCTCGACACTGCCGTAGGCCTTGTAGATGTTCTTGAGCTCAAGTCCGGCCACGACTCAGATCTCCCTCTGTGAGAATGTTGGTGTCATCGCCCTAACCCTTGACCGCGCCGGCCGTCATGCCCGCCACGATCTGACGGTTGAAGAACATGAAGACGATCAGCGGCGGGATGGTGATGAGAAGGATGTTGGTGAAGAGCAGATTATAGGCGGTGCTGAACTGGCTCTGGAAATTGAAGAGCGTCAGCTGCACCGTCGCGTTGGCATTGCCCGGCAGGTAATAGAGCGGGTTGGTGAAATCGTTGAAGATGCCAACCGACTGCACCACGATGTTCGTCACCGTCACCGGCCAGAGCATCGGCAGGATGACGCGGAAGAACACGTCCATCGGCCGCGCCCCATCGATGATGGCGGCTTCATCCAGCTCGCGCGGGATGGTGGCGATGAAGGCTCGGTAGAGGATGATCGAGAACGGCAGATTATAGGCCACTTCGATCAGGATCATGCCATGCAGCGTGCCGAAGAGTTTGAGGCCCTGCAGCAGCCAGATGGTCGGGACCACGGCGGGCGGAATCATCAGGCCGGCGAGAATGAGGAACTCGATCATCCCGTTCCAGCGCGTCTTGCGGCGGGCCAGCACGAAGCCGACCATGGCCGCAAAGATGATCAGCAGCGTGACGCTGGCAACTGTGATGAGGCTGGAGTTGATGAAGGCGGTGATCAGCATCCAGTTTCGGGTCTGCACCACCTGGACGATATTGTCCCAGAGGTGAAAGCCGTTCGGCCAGGAGAAGTCGCGCAGGGATGACTGCTGCTTGTCCTTGAAGGCCATCAGGATGATGAAAATGAACGGGATGACGAAGACGACGAAGGTCGCCGCAATGGCGGCCAGGCCGCCGACAAGGGAAGCGCGCGATTTCATTCGTGGCCCTGCTTGCGATTGAGGAACATCGTCAAAGGCACGACGAGGACGCCGATGAGCACGAAGAGCACCACATTGCCTGCCGTCGAGAGGCCGTAGAAGCCGGCCTGATACTGCTTGTAGATCACCGAGGCGACCGTATCGGAGGCAAAGCCCGGGCCGCCCTTGGTCATGGCCCAGATGAGATCGAAGGTGCGCAGACCGCCGATGAAGGACAGCGTGATGACGGTGGCGGTCGCCGGCCGGCTGAGCGGCAGCGTCACATAGAGGAAGTTCTGCCACTTGGTGGCGCCATCGATGCGCGCAGCTTCGTAGTAATCCTTGGGGATGGCGACGAGGCCGGCGATGTAGATGACGGTGGCGAGCCCCACACCCTTCCAGACGTCGACGAGAGCGACGGAATAGAGCGCCAGCTTGGGATCGACGAGCCAGCCTGGTCCCTTGATGCCGATGAGCGCCAGGGTTTCGTTGATGGCGCCGGCGGTGGGGTGCATCAGCACGGTGAAGGTGATGCCGACGCCGACCGTCGAGACCAGAACCGGAAAGAAGATGATGGAGCGCAGATAGCCGCGGGCCACGATCTGGCTGGTCAACATCACGGCAAGCGCCATGCCCAGAATAACCTTGAGACCTGAGGTGACGACGGCATAGACCACCGTATTGACCAGGCCCTGGATCAGGAAGGGTTCGCGGAAGAACTGCGCGAAGTTGTCGAGCCCGATGAAGGTGGCGTCAAACAGCGTCCAACGCGTCAGGCTGAAATAGAGCGAGGCGAATGTGGGTGCGAGGAACAGCACCGAGTAGATAACGGCCGCTGGCAGGAAGAACCAGCCGGGATAGGCAGAGCGGCGCTTGACCGGAGGGATGCCGGTTGGCGCGTCGGCCATGCTGGCTACGCTGGAAACAGCCATCGCCTTCTCCTTGATGATACGGCCCGGGTGTCAGGAGACATCCCAGGCCGTCGAATGACAAGTGCTTACCAGCCGGAGAGGCCGAGCTGCTGGGCCTGCTTGCGCACGTCCTCGTCGTAGAGGGCAGCGCCGTCGGCGGCAGGACGGATACCCGAGCCCACTTCAACCGTGATCTGCTCGAGCGCGGGACCCTTGATCGGGGAGAGGAATTCCAGGGCGGGAGCGTTCTGGCCGCCTTCCTGGAAGTAGGGCAACATGTCGGCAACAGCGGGCGGCACGTCGGCCGGGATTTCGCAACCGGCGATCATATAGGGACCGGTCGCACCGACGGCTTCGTTGCGGATATCACAGCCTTCGGGGCTGGCGATAAAGGCGACGAAAGCCTTCGCCAGATCAGCATTGGCGGTCGACTTGGCGATATAGACCGAGTCCGGCATCCAGGTCGTCAGACCGTTGCTGTCGACGCTGTCACCCGGCTGGGCGAAGAAGCCAACGTCGTTGATGTGATCGGGAACGGTCTCGGCGATGGCGCCGATGCCAAAGGTCAGCATGGGATAGTGAGCACCCTCGCCCGTGGCGACCATGCGCAGGCCATCTGGATAGGTGGCAGCCCCGAAGTCTTCGTTGAGGTAGCCGCCCTCATAGACCGCCTGCAGCTTTTCGAAGCCACGCAGGGCCGCCGGGCTGGTGGCGAACTTGGCTTCGTTATTGGTGTAGCGCTCGGCGAAATCGGGCTCGGCCGCAAGAACGTTGAAGAAATCGGCCAGGACGAAGAGCTGGCTGGTCCAGGTCTCGCCATAGGTCTGGATAACGGCGGTCTTGCCGGCAGCCTTGATCTTCTCGTTATTGGCCATGAACTCGTCCCAGGATTTTGGAACTTCGAGGCCAAGCTCTTCGTAGAGAGGCTTGTTGTAGAAAATGCCGCCGCCCATGGCCGGTGCAAAGGGGGCGCCATAGACTTCGCCGCCGGCAGAAACCACGGACTTGAAGCTGTCCTGGACATTGGCCTGGAAGGGCTCGTTCGTCAGCGGCAGGAGGTTCTGCGTCGGGTTGAGCGCCTGGAACAGCGAGCCCGAATTGTAGAAGAACACGTCGGCCATGGAGCCGGTGGCAAGGCGGGTCTTGACGATGTTGTCGCCGTCACCGCCGCCTGGACGGATTTCCATGTCGATGGAGACGTCGGGGTTCTGCTCGGTGAAGGCGGCAACCCAGGCTTCCGCGACGGCGACCGACTGCGGGCCGTTGTCGACGAGGAAGCTCAGATTGCCGGACTGCTGGGCACTGACGGCGCTGGCCGTCAGCATCATGCCGAGCGTGCTGGCGCTGAGGAGCGCGAGAAACTTCGTTTTGGTCATAGTAGGCACCTCCCTTGGGACCCTTTTCGGGTCAAGTTGAAATTTTTGCTATAGCGCCATCATGGCGTGTTCGCATTCACATGCGGCTTGGCGCGTTCACGGCGCGAAGGGGCTGCATAATTGAACGTGATGACATGCCGGCCTGCGGAGAGCGAAACGTCGCCGGTGGCCGACAGAGGCTGGCCGTCAAGCGTCGCATCGCGATAGGCCGCAGCGAGACGCAGGACGCCGCGGCTTTCCGCCGGCACTTCGATCTCGTAGCGGACCGCTTCGCCGGTGATGGACCAGGCGGCACTGATCTGGCCGGCGGGGCTATCGTGCTGGGCAGCGACCGGGGACAGATCAGGCAGGATGATCGGCTCGAAAACAATGGTCTTGAAGCCCGGATCGCCCGCGTCCGGACGGAAACCGGCCACACCCTCGAGCAGCCACTGGCACACCGCGCCATAGGCATAGTGATTGTAGGAATTCATCTGCGGATTGTAGATGGAACCGTCGGCCTGGATGGCGTCCCAGCGCTCCCAGATCGTGGTGGCGCCCATCTTCACCTGATAGAGCCAGCCTGGCACTTCTTCCTGGAGGAAGAGCTCGCTGACGAGGCCCCACTCACCGATTTTCACCAAGGCCGGCAGCAGCGCCGGCGTGCCGATGAAACCGGTGCCGATGCGGCACTCCGCGCGGTCGATGGTGTTCTTGAAGTGGCGCTTGGCGGCTTCGTATTTGTCCGCCGGAATGAGGTCGTGGACGAAGGCGAGCGCATAGGAGGTCTGATCGTCATAGGCGAGACGACCGGACTCCGTGATGAACTCCCGAACGAAGGCCGCCTTGACGTCCGCGGCGATCTTGCCCATCCGCGCGCTTGTGGCCGCATCGCCCGCGATCCGCGCGATCTCGGCGACCGAGTTGGCGGCGATGTAGAGATAGATGGTTGCGGCGGCATCATCGCCGATGGTGGGCAACGGCTTGGCGCTGGGACCCTTGGGCTGCAGCCAGTCACCGAACGTAAAGCCGCGGGCGCCCCATTCGCGTGGCGGCGAGACGATCGGGCCATCGCTGATCGACCAGACGAAATCAACCCATTTGACCATGGCCGGGAGCGCTTCAGCGAGCATCTCGGTGTCGCCATAGTGCAGATACATCTGCCAGGGAATGATATGGACGGCGTCGCCCCAGCCGGTGGAGCCGAAAAAGCCGGGATAGAATTCGGGCTGCAGGCGGGTCGGATCGGGAACGACGTGCGGCACCGCGCCGTCTTCGCGCTGGTCGACCATGAGGTCGCGCATATATTTGCGGAAGAAGCCCTGAACCTCGCCGAGGTAACAGGCCGTGCCGGCAAAGACCTGGGCGTCGCCGGTCCAGCCGAGACGCTCGTCGCGCTGCGGGCAGTCTGTCGGGACTTCGATGAAATTGCCGCGCTGGGACCAGAGCGTGTTGAGGAAGAGCCGGTTCACCAGCGGGCTGCCGGAGGTGAAACTAGCCTTTGCTTCGGTGACCGAGCTGATCGGCACGGCAGTGATGGCGCCAAGGGTGGCCTCGCCCTCAATGGTCACGCGGGCGTAGCGGAAACCCTGGAAGGTGAAGAGCGGACGATAGTGCTCGGTGCCCTGCCCGCTCAGCGTATATTCGAGGCGGGCTTCGGCGGTGCGGTAATTGACGTTGTAGAAATTGCCGTCCTTGTCGAGGACTTCGGCGTGTTCGACGAGCACCTTCGCCCCGGCTTTGCCGGTGACGTCGAAGGCGACATAGCCACCGATGTTCTGGGCAAAGTCAAAGATCTGGCGGCCTTCGGCGTCCTTCCACTGCTTGGCGACCGGCAGGGCTTCGAGTTCGCGGACCGGCGTGGTTTCGTGGGCGACGAGGCGCGCGGTGTCGAAGTCGATCTCGGCGGTGCCGGCGGAGACTTCGGGGGTAATGCGGGCGTCAAAAATCTCGCCGAAATAGATGCCGGACTCGCGGACAGGAAGTTCGCCGCTTTCCCAGGAGCTGTCGGTGGCAAGGAGCAGGTCGCCCGCGCCATTCGCGGCGGAGCGGAGCTCGGCGAAGGCGGCGATATCGCTGCCCCAGGTATTGTGGATCGGGAACTTGCCCCACATCAGCTGACTGCGCAGCCAGCCGTCGGCGAGCCAGATCTCGATGCGGTTTTCGCCAGCCACGAGAAGATCGGCGACAGCATAGGTCTGGTAGCTCAGGCGGACATCATAGCTGGTCCAGCCGGGCGTGAGGATGTCCTGGCCGACGCGCTTGCCATTGATGAAGCAGACATAAAGACCGAGCGCCGAGATATCGAGCGACTCGGCGCCGGTGACGGCGGACAGGGAAAAAGTCTTGGAAACGAAGCTCGCGGGCGTGCCGACACCCTTGTCGGACAGCGGACGGACCATTTTGGCGGCCCAGGCGCGGCGGGAATTGGGCGAGCCCGCATTGAGCTCGACATTGGTTTCGTTCAGCACAGGGCCTCTCCTCAGCCGCTTTTCGCGGTGTAAACTGTTCTACGTGCAGCGTTCTACAATTTTGACGGCTTCGCAATAGGATTTTTTTCGATTAGGTGCGAAACTGGTTGAAACGAGGTCCCATGCAGAAAAAACCGGCAGCTGGCCGCACTCCCCGGATTACTATTCGCGATGTCGCTACGGATGCAGGCGTGTCCGTTGCCGCTGTTTCGAAAGTCCTGCGCGATGCCTATGGCGTCAGCGACGCCCTGCGGAAAAAGGTCCGGGCGTCGATGGACAAGCTCAACTATCGACCATTGACCGCGGCGCGCGGATTGCGCGGCAGGACCTACACGATCGGGCTGATCTTCCCGGATCTGCGCAATCCGTTCTTTGCCGACATATTTGCCGGTGTGAATGCAGCGCTGGAGCGGACGCAATACCAGGCGATGCAGGGGATCAGCCATTCGGTCCACGCGCTGGTCGACGCCATGGTCGACCGGCAGATGGATGGGCTGATCCTGATCGGCCCCAACGAACAGGCAGAGCGGCTGGAGGAAATCGCCGCCCGCCTCCCCCTGGTGCTGATCGGTCACCATCAGGACACCGGCCGGCATTTCGACGTGGTCAATAATGACGACCAGCTGGGTGCCCGCCTTGCGATCCGGCACCTGATCACCAATGGCTACAGCAAGATCGCCATGCTCAGCCTCGAGCAGCCGGCATCATCAGTCATCCAGCAGCGCGAGATCGGCTACCGGATGGAGATGGTGGAGCGGGGCCTCGGCGAGCACATCAATATCGTGCGGGCGCCGCAGATGCTGCGAGATGTGCAGGTGGTGCTGCGTCGACTGCTCAACGGCCCCGATCGCCCGGAGGCCATCTTCTGCTGGACCGACCTCATGGCCTTTGAGGCGATCAGCGTCGCGACCGAGCTGGGACTTGCCCTTCCGGACGATCTGGCCATCGTCGGATATGACAATACGGTGTTCTGCGACTTCGCCCAGAACAGCCTCACCAGTATCGACCAATCGGGGGAAATCCTGGGGCTGCAGGCGACGCGACTCTTGATCGAGCGGATCAATGGACGCAGCGAGCCGGACCAGTTCGTCGTCACCCCGCGCGTTGTCGCCCGCAGCAGCAGCGCGCGCTCGGCCAGCGAGTGAGGGGAGAAAAGATGGGCCCCTTAACCTCAATCAGCCTTGATTTCGCCAAAAGCGTTGACAGAGTAGGCCTTTGCGCTATGGTCCGCGCCGCAAGAGCACTGATATGCCTCCCGGCGTCACGCTTGCGTGCGCGCGGTCGCCTCAATGTTTCTGGGGCGGTGACTACAGGTTTTTCCGTGTCTGCGCCCTTACCCGTTGCGGATGTATAACCGACTTTTTGCTTTTTCATCCGCACAGGCGAATTACGCTTCGCGTTCAGGCGGAACTCGCTTTCCAGTCCGGAATGCCGACCCGAGTGTTTCGGGCGGTTTGCAACCGGAAAACCGTTGAGTGGATCGACCGACGTTGACCGACGATTTCTCCAGCCTTGGCCTTTCCAGCAAGGTTACCGATGCCGTTCTAGCGGCGGGCTATACACGCCCAACTGAAATTCAGGCCCAGGCCATTCCCCATTTGCTGGAGAAGAAGGACCTGATCGGCATTGCCCAGACCGGCACCGGCAAGACGGCGAGCTTCGTGCTGCCGATGCTGACGCTGCTGGAAAATGGCCGCGCCCGGGCCCGCATGCCCCGCACTCTCATTCTCGAACCGACGCGCGAACTCGCTGCCCAGGTCTCCGAGAACTTCGAGAAGTACGGCAAGAACCACCGTCTGACGATGGCCCTGATCATCGGCGGCGTGTCGTTTGAAGACCAGAACAAGAAGCTCGACCGCGGTGTGGACGTGCTGATCGCGACCCCGGGGCGCCTGCTCGACCAGATCGAGCGCGGCAAGATCATGCTGAACGGCGTCGAGATCCTCGTGATCGACGAGGCCGACCGCATGCTCGACATGGGCTTCATCGATGACATCGAAAAGATCGTCAATCGCCTGCCGCCCCGTCGCCAGACCATGCTGTTCTCGGCAACCATGGACGGGCAGATCGAGAAGCTGACCAAGAAGTTCCTCAAGGACCCCGTGCACGTGCAGGTGTCCCGTGCGGCTTCGACTGCCGACACCATCGACCAGAAGCTGGTCAAGGTTTCGTCCAAGCCTGACGAAAAGCGCGCGGCGCTGCGGGAGCGGATCCGTGCCTCCGAAGGCCTGACCAACGCCATCATCTTCTGCAATCGCAAGCGCGACGTGGCGACCCTCGCCCGCTCGCTCGAACGGCACGGCTTTTCGGCCGGTGCGCTCCATGGTGACATGGACCAGAAGAGCCGCATGGAAACGCTCGACGCCTTCAAGGGCGATCGACTGACCCTGCTGGTCGCCAGTGACGTTGCTGCCCGCGGCCTCGACATCCCGGCCGTGAGCCACGTGTTCAATTTCGACGTGCCCGTGCACGCGGAGGACTATGTGCACCGAATCGGCCGCACCGGTCGCGCAGGCCGTTCCGGCGTGGCCTATACCCTGGTCAGCTCGGCCGACAGCAAGCATCTCGACGCCATCCTGAAGCTGATCGAAAAGCCGATCGAATGGCTAGAAGTTGCAGCACCGCAAACCGCGCGTGCCGCGGCCGAAGCCGCGAGTGAAAGCGACGCGGAAAGCACCGGCACCGAGCGCCGCAAGCGACCATCGCGGCGGCGCACCAAGGCGGATGTAGCTCCGGTTCAGGCTCCTGCTTCGGCTTCGGCACCTGCGGCTGCTGTCACTACGCCCGAGCCCGAAGTGGTACGGGTCGAACAGGCAGCGCCAAGTTCGAACAGCCGGCGTCGTCCGGCAAAGCGACCAGAAGAAAGCACATCATCCGACACGTCCGCCTTTGGCGACGCCGGACCGATTCCTGCATTTCTTCTTCGTCCGACTCGCTTATCAGAGTAGATAAGCGAGCAAGTATATTGGGGGCCGCCGTCAATACTGTTGTGAACGCGACACCCGCGTTCAGCAGTAGACGGCGGGGGATATATTTGCTCTACCTTCTCAGCCAGACACTGAGGGGCCGGTTACGTGGGGAAGTCTGTGGCCGATCACGAGTTCGAACGCGCTTTGGCCTATGGCCTGTCAGCACTCGACTTGCTGAAACGGGGCAGTATTCCCCCCTATCCCCAATTCTATGAACTCCTCTACACATATGCGACCGGTGTGAACCCGGCGCTGAACAACCGCATCAATGCGATCTTCGCCAGCGGACAGGCGCCGACGACCACTCTGGCCGAGACCCTCTACGAAGAGTTCCTCCGCTCGGACGTCAACGACCGCATGTCCATGGTGTCCCAGCGGATGCATGTCCGCATCCAGGATGTGCACGACGCAATCGACACGGCCATGGCCACGGCCAACGCTTATTCCGGTTCCCTGCAATCAGCGCAGGGCGATCTGGAACGGGCGATCAGCGCCGAGGATTTGCAGCTCCTTGCCGCGCGCCTTTTGACCGAAACACGGCGCATGCAGGACACCAACCGAACGCTGGAACAGAAGCTCGAAGCCTCACGCGAGGACATTGCAGCGCTGCAGCGTGACCTCGACGATGTCCGGCGCGAGTCGCTGCTCGATCCGCTGACCAAGATCGCCAACCGCAAGAGTTTTGACGATGGCCTGCGCGAGGCGGTTTCCGACGCCCGGCAATCGGGCAATCCGCTGTGCCTGATCCTGGCGGATATCGATCACTTCAAGTCGTTCAACGATCGCTTCGGCCACCAGACCGGTGACCAGGTGTTGCGGCTGGTGGCGATGACCTTCAAGTCCAACATCAAGGGCCGCGATATCGCGGCGCGTTATGGCGGCGAAGAGTTCGTTGCGGTGCTCCCGTCGACCGACCTCAAGGGCGCGTCAATCGTGGCCGAAAATATCCGCCAGGCCATTCACGCCAAGGAACTGCTCAAGCGCTCGACCAATGAGAAGCTGGGTCGCATCACCGCCTCGTTCGGCATCGCCCTGTTCCGGTCGAACGAAAGCTCCGGGGCCTTCTTCGAGCGCGCCGACCGCTGCCTCTATGCGGCCAAGCATGCCGGCCGCAACCGGGTGGTCACTGAGGAAACCTACGAGGCCGTTCTCGAGGATATCCGGACCGGCGTCTCGGCCGCCTAAGCTTTTCGGTAGGCGCGCTAAACGGCGTGGAGGGATGTTGTACGTCCCGGACGAGCTGAGCCCAGCCAAATTCCCAAGCTGCCTTGCATTGGCGTGGATCACCCGGACAAGCGGGGTGATGACGACGAACCACAGCTTCCTGGAGTTGGAAGGCTGGGCACGTTTCTCCATGCGTCCGGCATGAAGTCGGCGTGCTGTTGCCGCTCCTTCAGGCTGCTGGGCGGCTAACCGTCCGGCTGAAGCTCGACCCCGAGGCCGGCCAGCATAGTCCAATAATCCGGATAGGTTTTGCCTGTGCAGGCCGGATCGAGAATAACGATGTTGGACACCAGCAAACCGGCCAGGGCAAAGCTCATGGCGATGCGGTGATCGTGGTAGGTTTCGATCTTGATCCGCGAGTTCCGTCCGGAAAGCTGGGAGGCAAGGGCCGGATCGGACGCGACGATGAGATCATCACCCTCTTCGGTCGCGAGACCGGGCAGGATGCGATTGAGCTCATTGGCGACGGCGCGGATGCGGTCGGTTTCCTTGACGCGTAGATTGGCAATGCCGACGAAGCGCACGGGGCGGTTGTTAAAGGCAGCGACAACCGCCATGGTCGGAACCGCGTCCTGCATCTGCGAGCCGTCGATAATCTCGGGCATGTTGGGGAATGACGCGATGATGGCCTGGGCGGCAGCATCAGGCTGGGTGAAGGCGTCGGCCGACACGCCGAGGTCGATCTTGCCGCCCGTCAGCGCCTCGATGCCCCAGAGATAGGTGGCGGCAGAAGCGTCGGGTTCGATATGGAAATCAGTAGCCTTATAACCCGTCGGCTGGACCAGCCAGGCGCCTTCGCCGTCCTCGGTGACGTCGGCGCCAAAGGCGCGCATGGCGGCGATAGTGAGATCGACATAGCCACGGGCCCCGATATCCTTGCCGGCCAGGGCAATCTCAATGGGGCCATCGCCGAAGGGGGCGGCCATCAGCAGGGCCGAGGCATACTGGCTCGAGAGGGACGCGTCGATCTCGACCCGGCCCTTACCGAAGCGACCCGTGCCCCGAATGGTGACAGGTGGGCAGCCGGTGGGGCTCTCAGCGTCGATGCCGAGCTGATTGAGGGCATCAACCAGCGGACGGATTGGACGGAGGCGCATGTCCTCGTCGCCGTCAACGATGACGGTGCCATCGATAGTCGCAACGGCGGCCGTCAGAAAGCGGGTGGCCGTGCCGGCATTGCCGAGGGACAGCGGCGCGGCGGGCGCCGTGAGGCGGCCAAGGCTGGTGACGAGGAAGCTCGTCGCATCCGGCTCGGTGATCTCGACGCCCATCGCCCGGAGGGCCTTGGCCATCAGCACGGTGTCCTTGCTCTTCAAGGCACCGGTCAGGCGGCTGGTGCCCTTCGCCAGCGCGGCAAGCAGCAAGGCGCGATTGGTGATCGACTTGCTGCCCGGCGGCGAAACGCGGCCCGAAAGCGGACGATTGGGCGGGACGATGGCGTAGGCGGGAGGGAGAGCGTTTGGCATGGTGCCGTGTTAGGACAAACCGTCGCGGGTGGCAATTGGGGAGTTGGTGCGGGCACACTCCAGGGGGCCTCGCGAGACCCCCTCCTAACCTTCCCCTGGTAGGGGGAGGGACAGATCGAGTCGGTCTATTATCTGTGAGCCACCGACAGACCCCTCCCCCTATCAGGGGGAGGTTGGGCGGGGTAGTACTAGGCCCCTGCCCGGGCCTCAGACAGTGCCTTGAGGTCTGCTGCGGCGAGCGTGACGCTTTCGCCGCAACCGCACGCGCCGGTCTGGTTGGGGTTCTTGAAGGTGAAGCTCGAGCCCATTTTCGACTGCTCGAAATCCATCACCGTGCCGAGGAGATACATGGTGGCCTTGGGGTCGACCCAGACATTGACGCCCTTGTCCTCGACATGGTCATCGCCGGCGATCGGCTGCTCGACATATTCCATGGTGTAGGAGACGCCAGCGCAGCCGGCATTCTTGATGCCGACGCGCAGGCCCACGACGGGCGTGTCCGAATCCTCGATGATCTCGGTGATGCGCTCGGCAGCGGCATCGGTCAGCGACATGATCTTGAAGGGCATGGACAGGTCCACCTTTTATCGGCATTTCACGATATATAGGACGAAACGCGCGGGATTACCACCAGTTCAGCGCGACCTGGGCTTCTTCGCTCATGCGGGTCGCGTCCCACGGGGGATCGAAGACCATGTTGACGGTGACGTCCTGGATGCCTTCTACGCTGCGGGCAGCGTTTTCCACCCAGCCGGGCATTTCGCCGGCAACCGGACAGCCGGGAGCGGTCAGGGTCATGTCGATGGTGAGGTTGCGGTCGTCGTCGAGGTCGACCTTGTAGATCAGGCCCAGCTCATAGATATCGACCGGGATTTCCGGGTCATAGACAGTCTTGAGCGCACCGATTAGCTCGGTGGTGATGCGCTCGACCTCACCTTCCGGAAGCGTGGCCGGCATGGTGGGCGTGATGCGAACGTCTTCCGGCGAAGCAGTTGTGTTTTCGTCTGTCATTTCCGTCTCGCCTTATGCGAAAAATTTCTGAGCGCGCTCGAGGCCATCGACCAGCGCATCCACATCGTCCTTGCCATTATATAGGGCGAGGGAGGCCCGGCAGGTAGAGGTGACGCCAAATCGCTTGAGCAGGGGCTGAGCGCAATGGGTGCCGGCGCGAACGGCGATGCCGTAGCGGTCGAGGATGGTGGCGACGTCGTGGGCGTGAGCCCCGGCGACCTCGAAGGAGAAGATGCCACCCTTGCCCGGCGCGGTGCCGATCATGCGCAGCGAATTGATCCGGCTCAGCTTTTCACGGGCATATTCGGCGGTCTCGGCCTCGTGGGCTTCGATGGCTTCGCGGCCAAGCGTTTCCATATAGTCGAGCGCGGCGCCGAGCCCGATGGCCTGCACGATGGGCGGCGTGCCGGCCTCGAAGCGGTGGGGCGGCGCGTTATAGGTGACGCCTTCCAGCGTGACCGTCTCTATCATCTCGCCGCCGCCCTGATAGGGCTGCATTTCGGCAAGGAGATCGTATTTGCCGTAGAGCACACCGATACCGGTGGGGCCGTAAAGCTTGTGGCCGGTCATGATGTAGAAATCGGCGTCGAGGTCGCGAACATCCACCTTGGTGTGGACGGCGCCCTGCGATCCGTCGATCAGGACGGGGATTCCCTTTGCATGAGCAATCGCGATCAAGTCCTTAATCGGATTGATGGTTCCCAGCACGTTCGACATGTGGGTGATGGCGACGATGCGGGTCCTGTCGGTCAGCGCCTGTTCGAAGGCGGCGAGATCGAGACTGCCATCATCCTTGACGTCGACCCATTTGATCACCGCGCCCTTGCGCTCGCGATGGAAATGCCAGGGCACGATATTGGAGTGGTGCTCCATGATCGTGGTGACGATCTCGTCGCCTTCGCTGATGCGCGGACCGCCAAAGGACTGGGCGACGAGGTTGATCGCCTCGGTGGCCGAGCGGGTGAAGATGATTTCTTCGACGCGGCCGGCGTTGAGGAAACGCCTGACGCTTTCGCGGCCGCCCTCATAGGCCTCGGTGGCGCGGTTGGCGAGCGTGTGCAAGCCGCGGTGAACATTGGCGTATTCGTGCCGGAAGGCATAGTCCATCCGGTCGAGGACCTGGACCGGCTTCTGTGCCGAGGCGCCGCTGTCGAGATAGACCAGGCGGTGGCCATGGATCTGCTCGGACAGGATCGGGAAGTCGGCGCGGACTTTATTGAAGTCGAAGGTCATCTACGTCTGGTCCTCGTGGAGGAGCCCCCCCACCTTGATCCCTCCCCACGAGGGGGAGGGAGACGATGTGGCACTTTTAGCGCCACACTGGACATTTGCTCGCTTCACAATTCTCCCGAGGGGAGAGTTTCAGCTCAGTTGCCGCTCAGCAGCCAGCCGTCGACAACGCCATTGAGGGCTTCGCCCAAGGCTTCATCTTCAACAGGATCAAGCACTTCGGCGATGAATCCGCGGACCAGCATGGTCTCGGCCTCGGCCTTGGGGATACCGCGGCTGACGAGGTAGAACAGGCTGTCTTCGTCGATCTTGCCGCAGGTCGAACCGTGGCCGCAGACGACGTCGTCGGCGTAGATCTCCAGCTCCGGCTTGGAGAGGATCTGTGCTTCGTCCGAGAGCATCAGGCCCTGATGCATGAACTTGGCATCGGTCTTCTGGGCATCGCGGGCGACGACAAGCTTGCCCTGGACGACGGCAGTGCCACGGCCACGGGTGATGGACTTGAACAGCGGCTGCGACGTGGTGTGCGCCACGGCGTGCAGCGTTTCCATCGTGATATCAGCGTGTTGTTCGCCAGTGACGAGGTTGAGACCGGTGACGTCGGCGTGTGCCCCTGCCCCGTTCATGACGGGATAGATGTTGGTCCGGCTGAGCTTGGAGCCAACGTGGATGATCAGGGTCCGCAGCTGGGCGCCATCAGCGAGACGATACTCGTTGGTGGCAAAGTGCGTGGTTTCAGAAGCACTTAGGTTGACGGTTATGTGCGTCACCTTAGCGTTCTTGCCGAGGGCCACATAGGTTCCGTGGTTGCCGACATGGGCGGCGTCGGAGCCCGAAAAGGTCTCGAGGATGACAGCCGAAGCCTCATCGGCGACGAAAATCTTCAGCGCGTCAGAGACATGGGCGGCCACGCCCTCGATGCGCCGATCGATCTGTATGACCGGATCGACACTGCCCTCAAGTGTCAGCGTCAGGGCTTCTTTTGCTAGCGCATTGCTAACGTTGACGATGACATCGTCGCGGTTGGTGAGAACACCGCCATGGGTCTTGCCGACGATGACGCCGGCCGGAGCCGTCGCTGCCGTCTGAACGACGCCATTGGCGATCATCAGCTGATAAGCACCGGCGACGCGTAGCGCCGGAGCGCTGGCCTCATTGGCGGGATTTGCCAGGGGCGGCATCGCCCGCAGCAGGCTTTTCAGGTCGGTATAGTGATAGTTCTCGACGCGGCGGGTCGGCAGACCGGCAACGGTGATCCGCTCGGCGACCTGATCGGCACCGAGGGATTTGAGCTGTTCGATCAGGGTGTTTTCAACCGGACCGAGGCGGACGGGGAAACGGGCGCTCATGCTCAAGCCGCCTGACCGTCGAAGTCAGCATAACCCTTGGCTTCGAGCTGGAGGGCCAGATCCTTGTCGCCGCTCTCGACGATACGGCCATCCGAGAACACATGCACCACGTCCGGGACGATATGGTTCAACAGGCGCTGGTAGTGGGTGATGACGAGCATGGAGCGCTGACCGTCGCGCAGGGAGTTCACGCCCTGGGAAACGACCTGCAGCGCGTCGATGTCGAGACCGCTGTCGGTTTCGTCGAGCACGGCGAGGGAGGGCTTGAGCAATGCCATCTGCATGATCTCGGCGCGCTTCTTCTCGCCGCCGGAGAAACCGACGTTGAGCGGACGCTTTAGCATGGCGCTGTCGACGTTGAGCGCCGCACCGGCTTCCTTGACCAGACGCATGAACTCAGGCGTGGTCAGCTCGGCTTCGTCGCGGGCCTTGCGCTGGGCGTTCATGGCCGCCTTGAGGAAGGTCATCGTAGCGACGCCAGGGATCTCGATCGGGTACTGGAAGGCGAGGAAGAGGCCCGCGGCAGCGCGCTCGGCCGGTTCCATCTCGAGGATGTTCTCGCCGTTGAGCAGGATTTCGCCCTCGGTGACCTCATAGTCTTCCTTGCCGGCAAGCACATAGCTCAGGGTCGACTTGCCCGAACCGTTACGGCCCATGATGGCGTGGACCTGGCCGGGCGGGATGACGAGGTTCACACCCTTGAGGATTTCGCGCTCCTCGATGCGGGCATGCAGATTGCGGATTTCAAGAACGGGAGTGGTCATTTCTAACTCCGGGTTTGGCTGCCGTCTCGGCGCCAGTGTCTTCAACAAGGCTCCCTCAGCCGCCCTCTCCCCGAAGGGAGAGGTGGGAGTGAGCCGCGATTTCTGTGGTCAGCCGACGCTGCCTTCGAGGCTGATCGAAATCAGCTTCTGGGTTTCGACCATGAATTCCATCGGCAGGTGCTGGAGCACGTCGCGCACGAAGCCGTTGACGATGAGGGCAACTGCCTCTTCTTCGTCGAGACCGCGCTGCATGCAGTAGAACATCTGGTCGTCGGAAATCTTGGAGGTAGTGGCTTCGTGCTCGAACACGGCCGTGCCGTTGCGGCTCTCGATATAGGGAACCGTGTGGGCACCGCACTTGTCGCCGATGAGCAGCGAGTCGCACTGGGTGAAGTTGCGGGCGTTCTTGGCCTTGGCATGGGCAGAAACCTGGCCACGGTAGGTGTTGTCCGAGAAGCCCGCAGCGATACCCTTGGAGATGATGCGGCTGGACGTGTTCTTGCCCAGATGGATCATCTTGGTGCCGCTATCGACCTGCTGATATCCGTTCGAGATGGCGATGGAGTAGAACTCGCCACGCGAACCATCGCCGCGCAGGATGCAGCTCGGGTACTTCCAGGTGATGGCCGAGCCGGTCTCAACCTGGGTCCAGGAGATGTGCGAATTGACGCCGCGGCAATCGCCACGCTTGGTGACGAAATTGTAGATGCCGCCCTTGCCGTCCTTGTCGCCGGGGTACCAGTTCTGGACGGTGGAGTACTTGATCTCGGCATTGTCGAGCGCGACGAGTTCGACGACGGCAGCGTGGAGCTGGTTTTCGTCGCGCATCGGCGCGGTGCAGCCCTCGAGATAGGACACGTAGCTGTCGTCATCGGCGATGATCAGCGTGCGCTCGAACTGGCCGGTGTTCTTCTCGTTGATGCGGAAATAGGTCGACAGCTCCATCGGGCAGCGCACGCCCTTGGGGATGTAGACGAAAGAGCCATCGGTGAAGACGGCCGAATTCAGCGTTGCGTAGTAGTTATCGGTGACCGGAACGACCGAGCCGATGTACTGCTTGACCAGCTCGGGGTACTCGCGCACCGCCTCGGAGATGGAGCAGAAGATGATGCCATGCTTGGCCAGCTCTTCGCGGAAGGTGGTGACCACGGAGACAGAGTCAAAGACGGCGTCGACAGCGACACCGGCGCCGAACGGCGTACCGACGCTCTCGGCCGCACCCTGGACACCGGCGAGGATCGCCTGTTCCTTGAGCGGAATGCCGAGCTTGGCATAGGTCGCCAGCAGCTCGGGATCGACTTCATCGAGGCTTTTTGGGCCGTTGAAGTTCTTCGGGGCCGAGTAGTAGCTGATCGCCTGGAAGTCGATCTTGGGATAGTGGACCTTGGCCCAAACCGGCTCTTCCATGGTCTGCCAGCGGCGGAACGCCTCAAGGCGCCACTCGAGCATCCACTCGGGCTCTTCCTTCTTGGCAGAGATCAGGCGGACCGTCTCCTCGCTCAGTCCAACCGGGAACGTATCGGCTTCGATGTCGGTCTCGAAGCCGTATTTATACTTGTCGACGTCGAGCGCCAGAACCTGCTCGACCGTCTCCCGGTCAATTTCTTCCTTGAGCGTCGGAATATCGTAATCCGCCATCAGGCTTCTCCTTCTTGCCCCTCGGCGGGTCAAGGCCGCCGTGGACGATACATGTATGGGCGACCGTCAGGCCGCCTGGCCGGACCGCTTTTGGCGGGCCAGAATGGTTTCAAGTGCGGAAAGGAACGCTGTCGCATCCTCTTCCGTGGAATTCCAGCCGAAGCTGACACGCAGAGCACATTCGGCGAGCTCCGGCGCAACGCCCATGGCAAGCAGAACGTGGCTGACGCTCACCTTGCCGGACGAACAGGCAGAGCCGGACGAGACCGACACACCCTGCAGATCGAGCGCCATCATGGCCGTGGCACTCTTGAGGCCCGGGATGGCAAAGTTGACCACGCTGCCGACCCGTTCGGCTTCCGCGCCAAAGATGACAACGTCGGGCGCGAGCGTTTTAAGACCGGCTTCGAGTGCGTCGACGAGACCCTGAAGACGGGTCCGGTCGTCATTGCCCGCGGCCTCTGCTGCGGCGCCGAAAGCTGCAATCAGCGCGAAGGCCTCGGTGCCGCCACGGCGACCCTGTTCCTGACCGCCACCGGGGATGAGACGCACGGTGTCGGCATGGCCTTTGACGAGCAGCCCACCAATGCCGGAAGGCGCACCGATCTTGTGGCCACTAATGGCCATCATATCGGGTGCCGAGGCCGCAAAATCCAGAGGCAGCTTGCCAAAGGCCTGGACGGCATCGACCAGAAGCGTGTGGCGCGTGGGTCCGACCATGGCGCTGATACGGCCGATCGGCTGAACAACACCGGTCTCGTTATTGACCCAATGCACACAGACCAGAAGATTTCCCTCGGCTTCGGCCAATATCGTCGCCAATTGATCGAGATCAATGCGGCCGTCTGGCAAAAGACCGATGGAGATGACAGGCAAGCCCGTCGCGTTGGCCGCTTGGGGGGCGGCGACATGATCGCCAGCGCTGACAGCGATGGTGCTTGCCGCAAACATCTTTGCCCCGCCGACAATGGCCTGGGTGATGGCTTCGGTCGCCGAGCCGGTGAATACCACCTGGCGCGGTTCGGCGCCAGCGAGCCTTGCCACCTGACGACGGCCGGTCTCGATGGTGTCGCGCAGGGCGCGGCCGTGGGCATGGACAGATGATGGATTGCCCGTGAAATCAAGCGCGGCAAGCAGCGCCGTACGCGCTTCTGGACGAAGCGGCGAGGCTGCATTGTGATCGAGATAGACGTTCTGTCTCGCCATTGCGCTTAACCGGACCCCATTGCCCAACATACCTGCCATGCTCCCAATGGGACGCTCCCGCGCACCTGGGACCAAACAATCCTTGAATTATGTCGCCCAATTTCATTACAAGGGGCGCTCACATGGCCGTTGTACGGCCAAAAACCGAGTTTCGAACAATTCTAAACTGGTTTTCCGACCCATGTTTTAGGGAGAGGCCCGCGCTTAGTCAAGCGGCGCGCTGCCCTTAAACTGACTGGAAAACTCCGTTTAATACACAGCCAAAAAGGCCGGAAAACAAACCCATGCCTGAAGTCATCTTCAATGGCCCCGAAGGCCGCCTCGAGGGCCGCTACCAGCCGGGCAAGGAGCCGAACGCACCGATCGCCATCGTTCTTCATCCGCATCCGCAGTTCGGCGGGACGATGAATAACCAGATCGTCTATAACCTCTTCTATATGTTCGCAGAACGCGGCTTTTCCGTGTTGCGCTTCAACTCGCGCGGCGTCGGCCGCAGCCAGGGCGCGTTCGATCACGGCATCGGCGAACTCAGCGATGCGGCTGCCGCGCTCGACTGGCTGCAGATCATCAACCGCGAGTCGCGCGGCTGCTGGATCGCCGGTTTCTCCTTCGGCGCCTGGATCGGCATGCAGCTTTTGATGCGCCGTCCGGAAGTGGAGGGGTTCATCTCGGTGTCCCCGCCGGAGAATCTCTACGACTTCTCGTTCCTCGCCCCCTGCCCGTCCTCGGGCCTGATCATCCACGGCGACAAGGACCGCGTGGCACCGCCGACGTCCGTCCAGAAGCTCGTGGACAAGCTCAAGACGCAGAAGGGCATCACCATCGAGCAGCAGATCGTGGAAGGCGCCAACCACTTCTACGAAGGCAAGGTGGACGAACTGACCACGGCCTGTGCCGAATATCTCGACCGTCGCCGTCAGGAGATCGCGGACGGCGGCGGGCGCTAAATCTGAGCGCAAAGGAGGCGATCGCCTCACCACGGCGTGCCTTACCCGGGCACGCCGCTTACTATTCCCGGACGCCGGTGGCAGAGACCCCGGCGGCACTTGGATCGCAAAATGAGCAAGTTCAAATCCGATTTCCTGCGCACCCTCGATGAGCGCGGCTTTATCCACCAGATGTCCGACCCTGATGGTCTCGACAATCTCTTCGCCACCGAACAGGTGACCGCCTATATCGGCTTTGATCCGACGGCGTCATCCCTGCACGTGGGGAGCCTGATCCAGATCATGATGCTGCACTGGCTGGAAAAGACCGGCCATCGCGCAGTGGCCCTGATGGGCGGCGGCACCGGCATGGTGGGCGATCCGTCCTTCAAGGACGAGGCGCGCAAGCTGATGGGCACGGACATGATCCAGTCCAACATCAACGGCATCAAGCAGGTGTTTTCGAACTATCTCGATTTCGCCGGCGAAAAGTCGCTGATGGTAAACAATGCGGAGTGGCTGCTGCCGCTCAACTACCTCGAATTCCTGCGTGACGTTGGCCAGCACTTTTCGGTCAACCGCATGCTGAGCTTTGACTCGGTCAAGCAGCGGCTCGATCGCGAGCAGTCGCTCAGCTTCCTCGAATTCAACTACATGATCCTGCAGGCCTACGACTTCGTGGAGCTGAACCAGCGCTACAATGTGCGCCTGCAGATGGGCGGTTCGGACCAGTGGGGCAATATCATCAATGGTATCGACCTCGGGCACCGCATGGGCACGCCGCAGCTTTATGCGCTGACCTCGCCGCTCTTGACGACCGCGTCAGGCCAGAAGATGGGCAAGTCGATGAACGGCGCCATCTGGCTCAACGCGGACATGCTGTCGGCCTATGATTTCTGGCAGTACTGGCGCAATACCGAGGACGCCGACGTGGAGCGCTTCCTCAAGCTCTACACGACGCTGCCGCTCGACGAGATCGCACGCATCGTGGCCGGCGATATCAACGAGGCCAAGAAGCGCCTCGCGACCGAAGTCACCGCCATGCTGCGCGGCCAGGCTGCGGCCGATGAAGCCGCCGAAACGGCTCGCGCCACCTTCGAGACCGGCAAGCTCGATCTGTCGCTGCCGACGGCAGAGGTGACTCATGCCGAACTGAGCTCCGGCATCGGCATACTCAGTGCACTGGTTAAGGCTGGTCTCGCCGCCTCCAATGGCGAAGCCCGCCGGCATGTCTCTTCGGGTGCGGTGAAGGTCAACGACGCCAGCATCGATGACGAAAAGCTGGTGATCGGCGACAACGCCCTGCTCGACGAGGGCGTGATCAAGCTCTCCGTCGGCAAGAAGCGTCACGCGCTGATCAAGCCGGTCTAAGAGCTCTCACATTTTGAATCTGAAAAGGCGCCCAAGTGATTGTGGCGCCTTTTTTATTCGGCCGGAGGAAGTTCGCGGGCGCGGAACTCGAAGAGCTCGCGGAAGGCACCTGGCAGCAGGATCGACAGCGGGTTGATGGCGAACTGCGGATTGTCCAGAGGACCACGGATGGCGAAGGTGACGCCGACAAGACCCTCGCCGTCACGGCCGCCGAGGAGCGGGCCGAGCAGCGGGATTTTCTGGAAGGCGTTGTTGAGCCCGAACAGCGGCACATAGGTGCCATTGAGATCGTACTGGCGGCGGTCGGTGTAGATAAAGCCGCGCGCCGTGCCGCCAACCGTGTCGCCGGTCAACATGCCATTGGTGACCTCGACGCGATCCTTGCGGCGCACGAAGTCAACCTGGGCTGCGTCGAAATCAAGACGGTTGCGGGCGGCAATGGCGGCGCGGGAATCGGAGTGATTGCCGAGGATCTGGGCGACATTGGCCTCATCCACAATGGCGAAATTGCGCAGCAGGAGACGGCCGGCCTCGGCGTCGGCGTCGCGATCAGTGGTGAGGACGAGGCTGCCGCTACCCCCGGCCAATTGGGAATAGATGCCGAGGAAGCGCAGAATGGTGCCGGCGTCGTTGAAGGCAACGCTGAGGGTACGGCCGCGCGGAGCCGGATTGGTAGTGATCGAAAGAGCATTGCCTTCGCCAAACTGGGTGGAGACGGTTGCCCGCCGCATGTCGCTGCCGCGAAGCAGCAGGTCGACGTTCACGTTAAAGGCGGTCGTGGCGTAGTAGCCGACGGCGCGGTCGAGCCGGACGTCGAGCGCTAGGGTCTGGTTGATCTGGGTGGTCTGGACGCCGCCGCTGCCCTGGTTGAGATCAAAGAACTGCTGGACCACAGGTTTGAGGTCGAGCTGCTTGCCGCGGATGCGGACCGCATAGCCGCCATCCATGGGCGAAACCGCCACCTGGGCACTGTCCCCCTGGCTGAGGGCAAAGGTGTCGAAGCTGGCCGCCACAAGGCCCTTGGTGGCGTGGAACTCAATGCCGCCCTTGAGACGCACGGTGCCGAAACCAAGATCGATCTCTTCGAGATGAGTGGTCTCGCCATCGGGCCGGACGGTTGCGGTGAGCGTGCCCGGCGTGCCGGCGGCCTTGGTGATGCCGATGTCCTTGATGGTGAGGCCGGCGTCCGCCAGGTCGACGACCATCTTGAGGGCACCGTCGGCCTGGGGCTCGGCGCTGAACTTCACGCGGCCGGTGAGGAAGGGCGAGGCGTCAAAGCCCATGGCCTTGAGGTCGCTTACCGCCACGGAAGAGGAGATCTTGAGATTTGGCGCGGTTTCGGGCGTACCGGCAACCGAGATATCGGCCACCATGCCGTCGATATTGGCGGTGCCACCGACGACGTAATTGTCCTGGGTCGCGGAGAAACTGAGCTGGCCATCACCGATGCGGCGATCCTGGATAGGCTCGCTGCTGGCGAAATCGGCGAGGGTTCCCGTGACGACGTAGTCGACATCCATCTCTCGGCCAGTCGCTTCGTCCGGCAGACCGATGGTGGCTACGAGGCCAAGATCGACGTCGCCGGTGAGTGCGGAGATGGTCAGGGGGAATTCCGTGCCGGCCATGACGTCCGGTGCCTGGTCCTCGGCAAGGGCTACCAGCGAGGCGATGGAGGATTTAAGACTGCCCGAGATTTCCATGATGCTCTCGTCCGGGACCGAATTGTCCATGACGAGGGCCGGATTGGCGATGCGGATGGGCCCTGCCCGCGTTGGCACCTCGCCGCCGGAGGCGGAGATGGTGACGTTGCTGTCCTTGATCTGGAGGCGGGTGAGGCCATCGATGGCGATGGCCGGCATGGTATCGACGGCGCGGATCTTCACGCCCTCGCCCAGCATGTCGATGCTCATCGCGCCCTCGGGCGTGGGCGCATCCTCACCATCGAGCGTCAACGTGCCGACAGGATAATTGAACTCGAGGCGGGCCTCGACCACCCGGCCTTCGGGGACATTGGCGACAAACCAATCACGGCTCTCGCCGCCCATGATGTAGGGCCAGAGGCGCTTGAGGTCATCGGCGGTGACGGCCTTGCCGGCCACGGTCATTTCGAGGCCCATGCCGTCGCGCAGCATGTCGATGCGGCCGATGGTTTCGACGACGGTGTCGTCGCGCCGGGCCACGAAGCGATCGATGCCCATTGCCCCATAGAGCGGCGCAGACCAGCCGGAAAATTCCATGGTGGTAAAGGGCGCGGTTGGCGCTTCCAGATCATTGGGATGGATCGAGACGTCGCGCGCCTGAAGGAAAATGCCGATCGTCGGGCCGTAATCGGGGTCGAGCCCCATGGCAAATGTGCCAGCGACCCGGGCATTGCTCTGACCGATCTGGATTGCCGAATCCGCCAGCACAAACTGGCCGGCCGACGGGTTCCAGGTGATTTCCATGATGGAACTGGCGACTGGGAAATAATCCTTGCCGATGCGCAGGTCGACACCGGTGAGATCGATGCGGAAGATCCCTTCCATCAGGGTCCCGCCTGCCGGGTCAAAACCAACATCGATGGAGAGCGCACCCGCACCCCGTATGGCGGCCATGGCCGAGGCATCATCGATGAACGGCAGGAGCGCGGCAAAATCGAGATTGATGACATCGGCCTTGAGGCGCGAAGTGCCGTCATCGGCCAGGACGCGTTCGAAAGTTCCAGTGACCTGGCGATTGCCGATATTGGCGGAGAAGGATCCGAGGATCTCCTGCTCCGATGTACCGGTGCCCACAGTGAGGGACACGTCCTCGATGCGGCGGAAGAGCTGATAGACGGAGTCGGACATATCGACCGTGCCGTCGCGGATTGTCAGCTTGGAAAAGCGGCCCTGCCGGATCTGCTTGACGAGGTCGTTGATCGAGACTTCGGCCGATTCAAGATTATAGACGAGCCAGTCATTGTCAGAGCGGAGCGGCGCCTTTTCGCTGCCGACGACGACGCCCTCATGGGCGATGCCGACCGGAGGAAAGGCCTGTTCGCCCTCAAGGACCTTCAGGGTTGGCGGGCCGCCCTCGGGATCCTCTTCCATCTCGAATGTGGTGAGGCGCGGGCCATAGAGGTCCTGCACGAGCTGGATATGCGGAGCCACAATGGTGACCGTCGCTCCCGGCTTGCCCACCAGCATGAGCAGCGGCGAGAAACCGACTTCCAGCGCCTCCATGGCGACGCGGGCGCCCGACACGCTGTCCTTGTAGGTGACGGGTGAAAACTGGATGACGGGCCAGACACCCTGCTCGAGCGCCAGCGCCATGTCGCCCAGTTCGATGTCTGCGCCTGGTGGCAGCGCCGACTGGACGAGCCCGCGCACGGTATCGCCGGCGAACGGCAGGCGGATCGGGGTAACGAGAAGGATCAGATAGAGCACTGTGAGGAGCGCCAGCGGCACACCGACAATCCAGGCAGCAAGCTTCGCCCCGCGAGGCATTCTCCTGCGGGTCGGCGGCGCTTCTACGACTGCGGTCGGCTCGGCGGGGATTGTCACTCGCTCACTGGCGCCCAGATCGAGGATGGGTAGTTATCTGCCGGCTCCTCACAGAATCATCCGCCTGAAAGCGGTCATTTGGACAATGATACCGGCTGGATTGTGGCGCTGACACCCACTATTGAGGCCGCGTAGCCGCGGAGCCAGACAATGACACATTTGCAGCCTGGGGACATCGCTCCCGATTTCACACTTCCGCTGGATGATGGCACCAATTTCACGCTTTCCCAACAGCTGGGGCGCCCGGTTGTGCTGTTCTTTTATCCCCAGGACGATTCCGGCGGCTGCGTTGACGAAAACCGGGAGTTTTCCGCCCTGGCCGCCGAATTTGGGGACCGCGGCGCGGTTCTGATTGGCATCTCGCCTGACGATCTCGACAGCCACCAGGCATTTCGCCGGAAGTATGGGCTGGCAGTGCCGCTCATCGCCGACCCGGAGCGCAAGGCGATCGAGGCGTTCGGCGTGTGGCGGTTGAAGAAGCTCTATGGCCGGGAGTTCATGGGGCTGGTTCGCACCAGTTTCATCATCGACGCCGAAGGGCGGATCGCCAAGGTGATCAGGGCCACCCGGATCAAGGGGCATGCGGCCAAAATGCTCGAAGCGCTGGATAGTTTTGGCGCAAAGGGCTGAGGCTCCGCGGGCTTTTCGCCTTTCTTAACCATGCCCGGTCATACTTCACTCACCATGTTCCAGGTCATGCGTGAGGGCCAGAATGCGCCAATCTGCGAGCTTCGGCGAGAAAGACAAGTCGGCACGAACAGTGCGCAAGGGGATCCACCCTGCCCTGTTCTACGGCATGTTCACGCTGCTGCTGGGCGCCAATGGGCTGACTGCGACGGGCCTGCTTATGGCGCCGGATATTGCACGGTTGCTCAACACGCAGTCCGAGCAGGTGATCGGCGCCTATGAGGATCGCATCGCCCAGATGCGCGTCGAGATCGACCGGCTGCACTCGCGCAATTATGCCCAGGCGGGCGATATCAATTTGCAGCTGCAGGAGCTTTCAGCCCAACAGGATGTGCTGCTGGAGCAGCATCAACTGGTGCGCGCACTGGTCGACAAGGCTGATCAGCTGGGCATTGCTGCCGTTTCGATTTCCGATGCGCCCGCGACAGAACAGCTTGCCAGCACGACCGCGTCCGGCAATCCCGACATCGTGGCGACCGCCGAGAGCCTAGAGCGGATGATGAGCGAGACGCATCGCGCCATGACGGGGATTGCCGAAGCCGCGACGGAGCGGACCGATGGCATTGTCATCGAAATGCGCCAGCTGGGCATCGCCATGGCCCTGCCCGATCTCGGCGAACTCGGCATGGGCGGCCCGCTGCTGCCCGCTGCCGAGGGCATGGAGAGCTCGCCCATGGTGGAAGACGCCAATGCGGTGATGGCTGCGCTGCTGCGCTACAAGGCGGCGCGGGAAAGCGTCGAGGCGGCGCCGATCCACATGCCCATGACCGGCAATTATCGCAACAGCTCAGGCTACGGCAACCGCAAGGACCCGTTCACCGGTGGCCGGGCGTTTCACGCCGGGCTCGACTTTGCGGCTCCGACCGGGACCACGGTGTTCAGCGCCGCAAAGGGTGTGGTGAGCTTTGTGGGGACCAAATCGGGCTATGGCAAGGTGGTGGAAGTGACCCACGCGACCGGCCATATCACCCGCTACGCCCATCTCAGCGGCTATCTGGCGCGCGAGGGGCAGAGCGTCAATGCCGGAACACCAATCGCCAAGGTGGGATCAACCGGACGCTCGACCGGGCCGCATCTGCATTTCGAAATCCGCAAGGGCGACGCCCCGATCGACCCGCGCACATTCCTCGACGCCGGCAAGCGCGTCCAGGCGCTGCTGGGCTAAATAAAAAGGCCGCCTCCCGAAGGAGACGGCCATGATTGCTTGCATCACAGGGACGATCAGTCTGCGGCGACGTCCGTCGCTGCGCCGACGCGTTGGGCGAGTGCTGCTTCCATGAAGTCGTCGATGTCGCCATCGAGCACCACGGAGGGCTGACCGCTTTCGACGCCGGTGCGCAAATCCTTGACCATCTGATAGGGCTGCAGGACGTAGGAGCGGATCTGGTGGCCCCAACCGATGTCGGTCTTGTTGGCCGCCTGGGCGTTCGCCGCTTCTTCGCGCTTCTGCAACTCCATCTCGTAGAGACGGGATTTCAGCATGGCCATGGCCGTTGCACGGTTCTTGTGCTGGCTGCGTTCCTGCTGACACGCCACGATGATCCCGGACGGGATGTGGGTGATGCGGATGGCCGAGTCCGTGGTGTTCACGTGCTGACCACCAGCGCCCGAGGCGCGATAGGTGTCGACCTTGAGGTCGGCTTCGCGGATCTCGATGTCGATGCTGTCGTCGATCACCGGGTAGACCCAGCAGCTCGAGAAGCTCGTGTGACGCCGTGCAGCCGAGTCATACGGGCTGATGCGCACGAGCCGATGCACGCCGCTTTCGGTCTTGAGCCAGCCATAGGCATTGTGGCCCTTGATCTGGATCGTCGCAGACTTGATGCCGGCTTCTTCGCCGTCGTGCATTTCGAGCACTTCGACCTTGAACTTCCGGCGTTCGGCCCAGCGGGTGTACATGCGCAAAAGCATGTTCGCCCAATCCTGGCTCTCGGTGCCACCGGCGCCGGAGTGGATTTCGACGTAGCAGTCATTGGCGTCGACTTCGCCGGACAGCAGGGTCTCGATCTGGCGGCGACGAGCGGACTGCTTGAGCTCGAGCAGCGCCTGCTCGGCTTCCTTGACGACATCGGCGTCGCCTTCGGCCTCGCCCATCTCGATCAGTTCGGTGTTGTCGCGAATGCCGGCTTCGAGCTCGTGCACCGCCTTGACGGCGACATCCAGCTCGTCGCGTTCACGCATGGTGACGCGGGCCTTTTCCGGATCGTTCCAGAAGTCGGGTGATTCAGTTTGCGCGGTTAGCGCGTCGAGGCGGAGTTGAGCTGTATCCCAGTCAAAGATGCCTCCTCAGCAGGGTCAGAACCTGCTCGATTTCGGCAACGGCCTTTTCAATTTCCGTGCGCATTTCTATTCCTTGTTTGTGCTGGCCCCCGTTTAAACGAGCACAGGTCCGGGATCAACCGTGTCGGCCAGACGCGCACAGTGTTCGCGTCAGATGGGAGCGGGCTGCGTAAGCCGTTCAGATCAGAATCACTTCTGATCTCGGGAGAGCTTCTGGAAGCGGCGCAGCGCGGCGTCGCGCTTGAGGCGACTGAGATGCGTGAGGAAGAAAATGCCGTTCACCTGCTCGGTTTCGTGCAGAGCGACCCGGGCGGCGAAACCCTCGAGGGACAGGGTTCGCGGTGCGCCGTCGGCATCGTCATAAGCGACGCTGGCGTGATCGGGGCGCGAGATCTCGACCTCGATACCCGGCAGGGAGACGGAGCCTTCCGTGCCGCTGACCAGCGAGCCGCCGGTTTCAACGATGCGTGGATTATAGAGCACGCGATAGTCACGCGCTTCGGGCGGTGCCACGCTGATGACGATGACCGGCTCGACCTGCCCGATATGGGCGGCGGCCAGACCATAGACGCGGTGGCTCTCGGCGGCCGAGAGAAGAGCCGAGCCGGTGGCTCGCAGCGCCGCATCGACCGGGCGGATTGCGGCGGCGGCGCGGAGTGTTGGATCTGGATAAAGGATGAAGGTCGGGAATTGTGACATGGGCTTTGCCCTAGCATCTGGTGGATTGCCGCGCCACGCCTTGCAACTTGCCAATCCTGCTGTTAATTCCGAATTGGCTGGTTCCGTAGCTCAGCAGGATAGAGCACAGGATTCCTAATCCTGGGGTCGTGGGTTCGAATCCCGCCGGAATCACCAGCTAACTTCTTGATATTGTTAACTACCACCTGTGGTCTGATTGGCACGACAGGCGGTTGGGACGAGACACTCTTCATCAAGAGACGGTTTGCCGTCCCCCTTGCTTGCGCACCCTTGCCTGAGTTCTGGTTTCGTTCCGTTTCTGCGGCATGACCAACTCGCCGCCCAGTTCCGAATTCTCCTGCCCGCGGCTGGGTCAGGCTGCGGACAAGGGCTTGCTGTTGGTCGCTCGGTGCAATCTCTGCCGCCGTTCCCGGGCATAACCTCGCCGGCGACCTCCTCCAAATCTATCACCGCGACACGTTCCTTGCCCACCTGTTCGACGGCAGGTGCCCGCGCTGCGGCGGTCGGCCAGCGCCTGCCTCATAGGATGTTCACATGAACCAATGCACTGCAAGGCAAAGGCTCTGCATGCGCACGGTGCCGTCAAACCCTTCTGTCATAACACTGTTATTCTCCTAAATTACCAGAACGACGGGCCACCAAGGAGCGGTCCAAAACGGACACGACCGATGTTCATATGAACATTCTGGTTTGCAAAGGAAGATTCCATGTTGTCATATGGCATCAAGCCTGGGGCGAGGAGGTCCCGGCTGAATACTAAGGGAGAGAGCATGTTTAAGAAGATTATGCTGCTGTCTGCGGGTATGGCTGCCGTGCTTGCTGCAAGCCCGGCGTCGGCTCAGACCGAAATCAGCTGGTGGCACGCGCTCGACGCAGAACTTGGCAAGAAGCTGGAATCCATCGCCCAGGGGTTCAATGACAGCCAGTCAAACTACAAGGTCGTCACGACCTATAAGGGAAGCTATCCGGAAACCCTGACCGCTGCGATCGCAGCTTTCCGCGCCAATGAGCAGCCCGCCATCGTGCAGGTCTTCGAAGTTGGTACCGGCACGATGATGGCCGCCAAGGGCGCCGTGAAGCCGGTTTACGAACTGATGACCGAAAACGGCCAGCCTTGGGATCCAAGTGGCTTCCTCGGCCCGGTTGTGGGCTATTATTCTGACACCGATGGCAACATCCTCTCGCTGCCGTTCAACTCGTCCACCCCCATCATGTACTACAACAAGGACGCCTTTGCAGAAGCCGGCCTTGATCCCGAAACCCCGCCAAAAACCTGGGCGGAGCTCGAAACCGCGATGCAGACCATCGTGGACAGCGGCGCAGCCAAGTGCGGCCTGAGCTCAGCTTGGATCACCTGGATCCAGACCGAAAACCTCTCGGCCATTCATGACCAGCCGTTCGGCACGCTGGAAAACGGTTTTGGCGGCCTCGGCACCGAGTTCACCTTCAACGGCCCGGTACAGGTCAAACACTGGGAAAACCTCAAGAAGTGGTCCGATTCCGGTCTCTACCAGTATGGTGGCCCGGTGGGTGGCCCAGACGCGCCGCCCAAGTTCTATTCGGGTGAATGCGCCGTCTACATGAACTCCTCGGGATCGCGCGCAGGCGTCATTGCCAACTCGAAGGACTTCGAAGTCGGCTTCGCGCCCCTGCCCTATTATGACGACGTCACCACGGACCCCAAGAACTCGATCATCGGCGGCGCCACCCTTTGGGTGCTGAACGGCAAGAGCGATGACGTCTACAAGGGCGTCGCCGAGTTCTTCACCTATCTCAGCCAGCCGGAAGTCCAGGCTGATTGGCACCAGTTCACTGGCTACCTGCCGATCACCAATGCGGCTTATGAACTGGGCCAGGAACAGGGCTATTACGAAGCCAATCCGGGTTCCTCCGTGGCCATCGAGCAGATCACCCGCGGCACCCCCACGGCCAACTCCAAGGGCGTTCGCTTTGGCAATCTGAGCCAGATTCGTACGTTGGTCGACGAGGAGTTCGAGGCCATGCTCGCAGGTCAAAAGACCGCACAGGAAGCGCTGGATTCCGCAGTTGCCCGCGGCAACGAGGTCCTGCGCGAGTTTGAAGCGACCAACCAGTAATTTGGTTATCGGGGGCCAGAGCCAATCTGGCCCCTTTTTCAGCTCGAATGATGGGCAGCGCCGTCGCGCCCTGTCCGTCACGCGGCGCCCGTGCGAGGACCCATGCAGAGCAAACGCACCATATTTCCAAACAAGCTGCTGCCTTACCTTTTGCTGGCCCCCCAGCTGGTTGTCACGCTGATTTTCTTCATCTGGCCGGCCATTCAGGCGCTGAAATCCTCGTTTGAGCGCGAGGATCCCTTTGGCTTTCGGACGACGTTCATCTGGTTCGATAATTATCGACGCATCTTCGCCGATCCCAATTACATCGGCTCTCTCGGCCGCACAGCCATCTTCGCCATCTCGGTGACGCTGCTGTCCATGGCCGTTTCTTTGCTGCTGGCCGTGGCGGTCAATCGCCTGCTGCGCTCGGGGAAGATCTATACGACATTGCTGGTCTGGCCCTATGCGGTCGCGCCGGTGGTGGTCGGCATTCTCTGGTGGTTCATCTTCAATCCATCCATTGGCATCGCGCCCTATATCCTGCGCGGCATGGGGATCAACTGGAACCACCGCATCGACGGCAATCAGGCCATGACCCTCATCGTCATCGCTGCTGCCTGGAAGCAGATTTCCTACAATTTCCTGTTCTTTGTCGCGGGGCTGCAATCGGTGCCGCAATCGCTCAACGAAGCCGCTGCCATCGATGGCGCGGGCCCGTTCAAGCGGTTCTGGACCATCGTCTTCCCGCTGATCTCCCCGACGACGTTCTTCCTGCTGATCATCAACATCAACTACGCCATGTTCGACACATTCGGCCTGGTTGACGCGACGACCATGGGCGGCCCGGCCCAGGCAACGAACATCCTTGTCTACAAGGTTTATACCGACGGCGTGCTGAACCTGAACATCGGCTCCTCCGCCGCCCAATCCGTCATCCTCATGCTGATCGTCATCGCGCTTACCGTCGTGCAGTTCCGCTTCGTGGAACGCCGGGTCCAGTATTAAGGGGCTGATGCAAATGGTTGAAAACAGACCCTTCCTGACGTTCCTCACCCATCTGGTGCTCATCGCCGGCGTCGTTATCGTGGTGTTCCCGGTCTATCTGGCTTTCATCGCCTCGACACACGGCCCGGGCAATTTTGTCAGCGGTCTCGTACCGCTCCTGCCCGGCCCCCACCTGATCGAGAACTACTCGACGATCTGGAACGAGGGCCTTTCCAGCTCCGGCGCGCCGCCGATCTGGGTGATGATGCTCAACTCGCTGGTTATGGCCATCGCCATCGCCGTGGGCAAGATCGTCATCTCGCTGCTCTCGGCCTATGCGATCGTCTACTTCAAGTTCCCGCTGCGCCTTCTCGCGTTCTGGATCATCTTCATCACGCTGATGCTCCCGGTCGAGGTGCGCATCATCCCGACGTTCAAGGTCGTGGCGGATCTGGGCATGCTGAACTCCTATCAGGGCCTCATCCTGCCGCTGATCGCCTCGGCAACCGCCACCTTCCTCTTCCGTCAGTTCTTCCTCACCGTTCCGGATGAGCTGATGGAAGCCGCACGCGTCGATGGCGCCGGCCCGATGAAGTTTTTCCGCGACATCCTCCTACCGCTGAGCCGGACGAATATCGCCGCGCTCTTCGTCATCCTCTTCATCTATGGCTGGGTGCAGTACATGTGGCCGCTGCTCGTCACCAATGACAGCCGCTACTACACCGTGGTGATGGGCATTAAACGCCTCGCCGCCAGCGCCGATACCGAGCCGCTCTGGCACCTCGTCATGGCCGCCGTGATCCTGGCCATGCTGCCCCCCGTCCTTGTCGTCATCTTCATGCAGCGCCTGTTCGTCAAAGGCCTGGTCGAAACGGAGAAATAAGCCATGGCCACCATTAATCTGGTCGACCTCAAGAAGGACTACGGCAATATCCCCGCCGTCAAAGGCGTCAATCTATCCGTAGCCGATGGCGAACTGATCGTGCTGGTCGGCCCGTCCGGATGCGGCAAGTCCACCCTGCTCCGCATGGTTGCCGGCCTCGAAACCGTCACCTCCGGCCGCATCGAGATCGGCGGCCGCGACGTGGTCAAGGCGGAACCAGCCGAGCGCGACATCGCCATGGTGTTCCAGAACTATGCGCTCTACCCGCATATGACCGTTCGCGGAAACCTCGAATACGGCCTCAAGAACCGCGGCACCCCACGCGAAGAGATTGACCGGCGCGTCAAGGAAGCCGCCGACATTCTCGAGATCGGGCCCATGCTCGATCGAAAGCCGCGCCAGCTCTCCGGGGGTCAGCGCCAGCGCGTCGCCATGGGCCGCGCCATCGTGCGCGAACCAGCCGCCTTCCTCTTCGATGAGCCGCTGTCCAACCTCGACGCCAAGCTGCGCGTGCAGATGCGCGTCGAAATCCGCAAACTTCAGCGCCGCCTCAAGACCACGAGCCTCTATGTCACCCATGACCAGCTCGAGGCCATGACGCTGGCCGATCGGCTGGTCGTCATGAATGGCGGTCTCGTTGAGCAGATCGGCACGCCTACGGAGGTCTATGATCGCCCGGAGACGCTCTTCGTCGCCGGCTTCATCGGTTCCCCGCCGATGAACCTCATCCCCGTGGCGTCCCTCGAACAGCTGGGCCCGCTGCCCTCTGGGACCGACATTGTCGGCATTCGTCCCGATTCCTTCGTCCTGGAAGCGCCAGCCACCGCCCACGTGGCGATCAAAACCGCCGTCGAATTAATCGAACCGGTCGGTGGCGAGAGCCATGTTCACGTCAGTCTGCTCAATACCGGCCAATCGATCGTACTTTCCATACCCGGAAGGCCGGAAATCATTGAGGGCTCAGAAATAATTGTCTATGCACCTGTTTCTGACCTGCATCCCTTCAGCTCCCAAACCAGTCGCCGAACTGATATCGCGTGAGCGGACTGCAAGAAGATTTGACCATGACCATCTCCCCACTGCCCGGCCCCGCCCGGGACGAGGTCCAGGCCCATCGCGGTGCCTCTGCGATCGCTCCGGAAAACACCATTGCGGCCTTCCGCGCCGCTGCGGAACAAGGGGCAAAATGGGTAGAGCTGGACGTCGCACTCAGCGCCGATGGCGAGCTGATCGTCATCCATGATGACAGCGTTGACCGCACCTCGTCCGGCACGGGCAATCTGGGCACATTGACAGCTGCAGAGATCGCGATCCTGGACGGCGGAGCCTGGTTCGCCCCCCGCTTTGCCGGCGAACGCATCCCGACCCTATCAGAGGTTATCACCGCGCTCGGTGAGATTGGCCTCAACATCAATGTCGAGATCAAGCAGCACCCCCATCACCAGTCGCTCGACCAATTGGTCAGTGCGGTGCACGCCGCGATCATCAGGCGCCCGGCGCATATGCAGATAATGATCTCGAGCTTTGATCCGGAATGCCTCAAGGCCATGCACCGTCTGGCGCCTGAACTCGAACTGGCCATGCTCTGGGACCGAGTGCCGGACAATTGGGAGGCCCTGCTTGCCGAAACCTCGGCGACCAGCATCCATGCCCATTTCAAGGGCCTGAGCATCGGCCTTCTCGAGCAGACATCAGCCAGGGGGATCAAGGTGCGCGCATGGACCAGCAATGACCCGCTCGAACTCGTCTCTTTCTGGAGAGCGGGGCTGACCGGGGTGATCACCGACAATCCACAAATCTATCTGGGATAATGACGGCCATGGGCCAGGACAGGCTATCGGCGCGGCAACGCGATATTATCGCGCTGATTGAAACAGAAGGCGCTCAATATATCGAGCAGCTCGCCCTGCGCTATGACCTGACCACGCAGACCATTCGCCGCGATATCAATGCCCTCTGCGATCTCGGTTTTGCGCGCCGCTTTCACGGAGGCGTGGACCTGCCCGTCCAGCGCCGCAACCTTTCAGTCAATGCCCGTGCGGCACTCCATTCCTCTGCCAAGCAGAACATTGCTGCGCAGGTGGCGGCAGCGATCCCGCCCGAGTCCACCATTTTCATGGGCATAGGCAGCACGGTTCAGTTCGTCGCCAAAGCCCTGCGTAACCACGACAAATTGCGCGTTGTAACCAATAATATCGACGTCGCCCTGACCCTGTCAGACGCGCCGCAGATCGAAGTTCATCTCACAGGCGGCATCATGCGCCATAATGACCGCGACGTGGTGGGCCCGGACACCCTCGACTATTTCGAGAAATTCTACGCCTCCCACGCCATTTTCGGGGCCGGCGCCCTCGATCTCGAGAAGGGAATTCTGGACTACAGCTACAGCGAGGCTCAATTAACGCAAAAGTTGATGAGCACCGCCCGCCTGACCTTCCTTGCTGCAGATGCCAGCAAATGGGGTCGAGAAGCCTCCGTGCGTGTTGCCCGCTTGGACAGCGTCACGCATTTTTTCACGGACAGGCTACCGTCCGATGCAGCTGGCTATCTGGCCGAGACGGGCGTTGAGATCGTCATGTGCGGTGACGCCGAATAAGGTGGTCGGCCCGCACCCGAGTGTCGATGAGCTTCGGACGGGGGAGAAGTAACCTCCCCCGCTCTTGTTGCAGCGTTTAGTAGTCGAACTGGCGAGACAGGCTGACCTTGAACGTGCGACCGGCTGACCGATCGTATGCGAGGTTCTCGCGGTAGTTCGCGTTGAAGAGGTTATCGACGCCAAACTGCACCTGGGTGCCTGCCAGTGGGCCAGACTCGGGCTTCCACGACGCGAACAGGTCGACCGTGCTGAAGCCTTCTGCCGTACCATCGCCCGGGCTGATGATGTATTCACCATTTGCGGCCACCGTCAGGCGAGCGCCGTAAGCGAGGTTCCATTCCGGGTGCTTGCCACCGAGGGTCGCCACCACCTTGGACTGTGGCACGGTCGTCAGCGGCGCGTTTGTGATAAGGTTGTTGCCGGTTGTGACTGACAGCGCCAGGTTGGCGAAGGCCCATTCTGAGTCGTAAGCTGCTTCGACTTCAACGCCATAGAGCTCCGCTTCAGCAACGTTCCCGTAATACGGCACCCCGACTGCAGTGCCGTTGGAAGCAATCATGTCCTGGATGTGGTTGTAGAAAACCGTCGTCTTGAGCGCCGCGGAGTCACCGGACATCAGCAAATCGCTTCCCGATATGGCAAAGCCGCCTTCAACCGTGTTGGCACGCTCCTTGAGCAGGCCAAGGCTGGTGGTCTTGCTGGCGCTGGACGAATAGAGTTCGTCGAGCGTGGGCAGGCGCTGCGTGTGCGCGATCGAGGCAAAGACACTCAAATTGTCATTGAACGCATAGAGCGCGGCAAGCTTTGGCGAAAACGCCGAGTCGGAGCGGCTGGGAAGGCCTGCTGTCGTCGGATTGATTTCGTGGAAGTCACCACGAACGCCGGCCAACAGGGTCAACCGGTCATCCAGGATGAATTCGTTCTGGACGAACAGGCCAAGCTTGTTTTCTGTACCCTCCGGATGGGTCCCAACAGGCACATGCCCCACGGGCGGGAAGTTGACCAGACGGTCCTGGGTGCTGGCCTGAAAGCCGATGGTCGTGTAGTTTTCGAAGCCGTCGCCGATCCACTCGATCGTGTTGTCGCCGGTCAGCTGCCAGGTGCGATACTGATAGTCGGTATCAGCAAAGGTGCTCGGTGCGGGGTAATTGGTAACCGGGCCGCCGGGCGTGGCGCGGTGATTGCGCTGCATGTTCAGCGTATCGGAGAAGCTGAGGGCCAGGTTGAGATCGAGCCAGGGATTGTCCGCGGCCGGGTTGGACCATTTGATGACGCCGGTCTGGTCGATGACATCCCGATCGATATAGCCAAACGGGTCGCCGGCCATCACCCCGGTCTGTGAATAGCGGCTCTTATCGGTCTGGCTGTTGAAGCGTTGATAGGACGCCGTCAGGGTCTGCTCGTCGTTGTCGCCGAAATGGGCGGTGCCCTTGATCAGACCAGATAGGCTGTTGAACTCGGAACCCGAGAGCGGTGTGCCATTGGCCTTTTCAATTTCATTGGTCCGGCGCCAGTTGCCCGCAGCAAGAATTTCGAACGTGTCGTTGATCTGCTGGGCAAGCACGGCTGAGGTCAGTGTCCCCGATCCGTTGCTGTCAAATGTCTGCTTGAGACGGAGCGCGCCAGTATGGCCGTCCTTGATATAGTCTGATGCGTCCTTGGTGGTGAAGTTGATTACCCCACCGATGGCACCCGCGCCGTAAAGCGTCGATGAAGCCGGGCCGCGCAGCACCTCCACCTGCTTGTAGAGTTCGGGGTCAGAGAAGAACGACCCCATGCGGTACTGCTCGAAGAATTTCGGCTGACCATCAATGTTGACGACGATACGCGCCGCGTCAGACGAGTTTTCCGTCGTACCGATGCCGCGAATGTTGAAGGCCTCACCGAGCTGACGCTCCGAGCCGACAATTGTAACCCCCGGTACCGTCGCGAAGATGTCGCCAGTGGTCGTTGCCTGGAGCTGATCAATGTCGTCCCCGGTCACCACCGTCACTGCCTGTGGCGTATCAATGGCAACTTTTGGCGCGCCGCCCAGACCGATGACCAGCCGCTCGAGCAAGGTCACATAGGTTGCGTTGACCGGCGTCTGCGCAGCTGCCCCCTGCGACATGATCATTCCCAATGCGACACTCGCAAGCAGCGCCGCTGAGTGGCTCTTAACCAGCCCCATTTTGTAACTCCAGATATGATGTGGTTGCGGCGAGCTGGCGACGGCTGGCTGACACGTTTGATCCGGCCTAAACATGACAAGCCAGATCACCTATTGCATTGCTTAGATAATATGGCTATAATAGTCAAGTTTATCAAAGTAGCCAACGGCCGACCTTATCCGCCGTAAGCCAATCAAAAAAATAGCGGATCGAAGATGCCTATGCCGACCAACGTCGTCGCCGAGGAGGCGGAATTGCGTGTGCTGACAAGTGACGAGCTGTTCGCTGGCAGCCGGGAGATCGTCATCCTTCATAACGGCGTCCCGTACCGGCTCCGCGTCACACGCCAAAACAAGCTCATCCTCACCAAATAGGCTCAGACGTTGACACATAAAGAAAACAAAACACCCGAGGAAATTCGCAGCCTGCGCGCGCTGCACCCCCAGATGCGCGAGAGGGATTTTGCCCGCATTCATGGCATTTCCGAAGCCGATCTTGTTGCCTCTCACACTGGTCTGTCGGTGGAACGGCTGCATGCAGATGTAGAGGTGCTGCTCAACGGTCTCGTCGCTTGCGGCGAAATCATGGTTCTGACGCGCAACGAGTCCGCCGTTCACGAAAAGATCGGCATAGTCGAAGAGGTCGTGATCGGCCCGATGGCCTCAATGACCCTGGGCGAAAACATCGACCTGCGCATTTTCTCCAGCCGGTGGAAGTTTGGCTTCGCCGTCGAGAAGGCCGGAGATGAGGGCGCGGTACGCCGCTCGCTACAGTTCTTCGATGGTCAGGGTAACGCGATCTTCAAGGTCCATTCCCGTCCGGCCACCAAGCTCGAGGCCTGGGCACTGCTGGTCGAAAACCTCCGCCATCCGGATCAGTCCGACCACATCGCCCTCGAAATGCCCACCGCGCCGGTTGCAACCCGGGATCCAGCCGGTCCGGCTGAGCTGCGCGAGCATTGGACGGCGATGACGGACACACACCAATTCTTCCCCATGCTCAAAAAGCTCAACCTGCCGCGCCTCGACGCGCTGGAAATGGTGGGCGAGGATTTTGCGTGGCGTCTGGATCACAGCGCCGTACAGGCCATGTTTGATGCCGTCGCAGGCACCGACCTGCCCGTCATGGCTTTCGTCTTCAATCAGGGCTGCGTCCAGATCCACTCTGGCCCGATCGTCAATGTCAAACCGATGGGCCCGTGGCTCAACGTCATGGACGAAACCTTCCACCTGCATCTGCGGCTCGATCAAATCGAGAGCGTCTGGGGTGTCCGCAAACCCACCTCAGACGGGCACGTCACTTCTGTGGAGGTCTACGACGCCAATCGAGACCTGATCATCCAGTTCTTCGGAAAGCGCCAGGAGGGCGCCGACGAGCGTGCGCCCTGGCGTGACGTTGTTGAGCAGCTCCCCACCTTCCTCCGCACTGATGCGGCTTGAGGATATCATGCGTACTTTTATTCTGCCGTTTATCCTTTGTGCGTCGCTCGCACAGGCACCAGTGGCATCGGCCGCAGAGCTCAAGCCTTTCACCGATTCCTCCCGCCTGGTTTCAATCGGCGGCTCTCTCACCGAGATTGTCTTTGCCCTTGGCGAGGGCGAAAGGCTTGTGGGGCGAGATCAAACCGCGACCTACCCCGAAGCCGCAACAGCGCTTCCCGATGTTGGCTATGCCCGTCAGCTCGCACCTGAAGGTGTCCTTTCCCTCAGCCCGACTGCACTCTTGGTACTGGAAGGCAGCGGCCCTCCCGAGGCACTCGAAGTCCTGTCCCAGGCAGGCGTCGAATTTCAGACCGTCCCGGAAAGCTATTCGGCAGAGGGCGTGATCGAGAAGATTACCAGCGTGGGCCAGGCGCTTGATGTCGCCGAAAAAGCGCAGGCCTATGCTGATGAGATTCAGGCGCAATTCGATGCCCTCAAGGATGCCTCGGCAGCAATCGAAACGCGAAAGCGCGTGCTGTTTGTGCTCAGCGTGGAGGGGGGCAAGATCCAGGCCTCCGGCACCGGAACTGCGGCCGACGGGATCATTGCGCTGGCCGGCGCGCAAAATGCCATCGTCGAATATTCCGGTTACAAAGCCCTCACCGAAGAGGCGATCATTCAGGCAGCGCCAGATGCCATCCTGATGATGGATCGCGGGGGTGACCACGCCGCCTCCGACGCTGAGCTGCTGGCCCATCCGGCCATTGGCCTGACACCGATCGCAGAAACCAAGGCCATCTATCGGCTCGATGGGGCGTATCTGCTGAACTTTGGTCCGCGCACGTCGGCCGCAGCCGCTGAGGTCTCCGGCCTGCTTTACGGCACGACAGCGCAGGCACAGTGAAGCCATGAGCAGCGTCATGACATTCGCCTCCGAGACATCGCGCCCAGCAGAAGCGGGCGACCGCAGCCATCTGGGGCGATCCGCTGTCGCGGTGCTTGGTGTGGTGCTGCTGCTTGCCATGGTGCTGTCGCTCACCACAGGCGCGTCCGGAGCGTCGGCCTGGACCATCCTCAAGGAATGGCTTGGCATGGCCCAGGCAAGTGAGCTGGACGCCATTCGCGATCACGCCGTGATCTACAACATTCGGCTCCCGCGCATGATCATGGGCACACTGGTCGGGGCTGCGCTTGCTGTCTCCGGCCTGCTCATGCAGGGTCTGTTCCGCAATCCCCTGGCTGATCCTGGTCTGGTTGGCGTGTCGGCCGGCGCCAGCCTCGGTGCCGTTGGCATCATCGTGCTCGGCACCACGATCCTGGCACCGCTCACCGCGCTCCTTGGCATCTACTCGCTGCAGCTGGCCTCGTTCTTCGGCGGCCTCGTGACCACCTTCATCCTATATTCGGTCGCCACCCGCAGTGGGCAGACGGCTATAGCCACCATGTTGCTGGCCGGCATTGCCATCGCCGCATTGGCGGGGGCGGTCACCGGCGTCATGGTCTATGTGGCTACCGACGCCCAGCTGCGCGACCTTACCTTCTGGGGACTGGGCTCTCTTGCCGGGGCGAACTGGATCAAGGTTGCCGCATCCGGTCCGATCATAATCGTGGCGTTGGCCGTTTCGGGCTTTCTTGCCAAGGGCCTCAATGCCATGACCTTGGGCGAAGCCACTGCGGCCCATCTCGGTGTGCCGGTGCAGCGTTTCAAACTCCTCACCATCATCACAGTCGCTGCCGCAACCGGCGCGTCCGTGGCCGTCAGCGGCGGCATTGGCTTTGTCGGCATTGTGGTGCCCCATCTGCTGCGCCTGATCATTGGTCCGGACCACCGCTACCTGCTGCCGGCATCCGCCCTTCTGGGGGGAGCCTTCCTGCTGCTGGCCGACGCCATCAGCCGTCTGGTGGTCGCTCCCGCTGAAATTCCGATCGGCATTGTCACGGCAGTTTTTGGCGGCCCTTTCTTCCTCTGGATTTTGCTGCGCCGTCGCTCGGCCTTTGTGTGGTAGCCCATGATCGAAGTACAAGATCTCTCGGTGCAGCTCGGCGGCCGCACCATCCTCAATCGTATAAGCATGAGCGCTGTGGCCGGTGAGCTGACCGCCATAATCGGCCCCAATGGCTCGGGGAAATCCACCCTGCTCAAGGCCGTATGCCGTGACCATCCCTACCAGGGAAATGTTCGCATCAATGGCCGCGATCTGGCGGCTCTCTCTCCGGTAGAAGCGGCGACGCATCGGGCCGTTCTTCCGCAGACCAGCACACTTCCGTTTCCGTTCACGGTGCGAGAGGTGGTGGCCATGGGCATCAGCGCTGGGCGGCCGGGCCCTGCGCGCGCGGCGCTGTCGCGGCTTCCCGAACAGGCGCTCGATGCAGTCGATCTGCCGGGCTTTGGCGGTCGCTACTATGGTGAACTCTCCGGCGGCGAACAGCAGCGCGTGCAGCTGGCGCGGGTGCTCTGTCAGGTCTGGCTCCCTGTGCTCGACGGCGTACCCCGCTTTCTACTGCTTGATGAGCCCGTCTCAAGCCTCGATATCCGCCACCAGCTGATGATCATGGACGTGGCCCGCAGGTTCGCAGACAGCGGTGGCGGCGTCATCGCCGTTCTGCACGATCTCAATCTCGCGGCCATGTACGCCGATCAGGTTGTCGCACTGCGCAAGGGTGAGTTGGCCGCATCCGGGCGGCCGGAAGCCGTCATCACAGATTCAGTGGTCGAAGACGTATTCGAATGCCCGCTAAGCGTGGGCGCACGGCCTGCCGGTGGCGCACCTTTCGTCCTCCCCCAATCCATTCGGCGCGATACGCCATTTCACACCAGAGTTGCCTGATGCCCCATATGCCATTCGCCCTCCTCCTCAGCCTTGGGCTCAGCGCCGCCGCCTTCGCCCAGGAAGCCCCACGGCCACCTGCTCTCGCCCTTGAGCTCAACGCTTTTCAGGACGCAGATGCGGGGTGCCGGGTCACGTTCCTTGCCACCAACGATCTTGGCGGCCAGCTCAATCGTGCCGCTGTCGAAATGGCTCTGTTTGGCCAGAGTGGCGCCATCGATCGGATCGTCACTCTGGATTTCAAGAACCTGGCGCCAGGCAAGACCAAGGTGCTCCAGTTTGAGTTGGCGGGTCTGCGATGCGCCGATGTCAGCCGCGTGCTGATCAACGATATCGGCACCTGCGATGGTGAGGGCATCGACCCGGCAAGCTGCCTGTCCGCGCTGGTGCCAACGGCCCGGCCCGATGTTGCTTTCGGGGTCTGATCGCCATGACAGCACAGGCACACGACTTCTCCATGCTCTCCCTGTTCCTGCAGGCGGACTGGGTCGTAAAATCCGTGATGATCGGGCTGTTGCTGGCCTCCGTCTGGTGCTGGGCGATCATCGCCAATCGCGCCGCGACATATGCTCGGGCCCGCAAGGAAATGGCCGCGTTCGACCGGGCCTTCGCCCACAACCCGTCCCTTGATGATTTGCGTCGCATCTATGGCGGGAAATCCCCGACCGGCCTTTCCGCCGTCTTCCTCGCGGCTATGGACGAGCTGGACAAGAGCCACGCCGTCGCCGCCTCGACGAACACCGCCGGGCTGCAAAGCCGGCTTGAAATCGCACTAGATCTGGCCGTCACGGAACAGAGCGCAGAACTTGAGAAGCGTCTGGGCTTCCTTGCCACGATCGGTAGCGCCGGTCCCTTTGTCGGCCTGTTCGGAACGGTGTGGGGCATCATGAATGCCTTCACCGCGATTGCTTCGGCTGAAAACACCTCGCTGGCTGTGGTGGCACCCGGCATTGCCGAAGCCCTGCTCGCCACGGCATTGGGTCTGCTCGCCGCCATCCCTGCGGTAATAGCCTACAACAAACTCTCTTCTGACGCCGGCAAGCTGGTCGCCCGCCTCGATGCTTTCGCTGACCGGATGACGGCCATGCTGTCCCGCCAGTTCGACGCCGCAAGAGCTGACTGATGGGTATCGCACTGAACGGAAATAAGGGGCGCAAGGGACGCCGCGGACGGGCCTCCGCGGCACCGATCGGCGATATCAACATCACCCCCTTGGTGGACGTCATGCTCGTGCTGCTGATTGTCTTCATGGTGGCCGCCCCGCTGATGACCATGGGCGTCCCAGTGGATCTGCCCAGGACGGCGGCATCCGCAATGCCGCTCGACAGGAAGCCGATCACAGTCACCGTCACTGATGCTGGTGACCTCTCCATTGATGGTGATCAGGTGACCATGCAGACCCTTGTAGCGACCGTGCAAAGCCTGGCTGTCGATGGCACCGATGAGTGGCTCTATGTGCGCGGAGACTCCACTGTAGCTTATGGCCGGATCATGGAGGTGATGGGTGAGCTGTCAGCGGCAGGCTATGGCCAGATCGGCTTGATCACCGAACGCAGGCAAACGGACTGACCGATGCACTATGCGCTTCCCGGTTCCGCCCTGGTGCATGCCGGCATGATTGGACTGTTCCTGATCGGCTTCAACTGGAGCGATGTGGATGACGCTCCGGCGCCCACACCCGTCAGCGTCAGCATTGTCGCACTCTCAACGGTAGCCACCAACAGCACCCAGGTGCTCCAGAGCGATGCGACGGTCACGGCTGTTTCGGCAGGCTCATCAGTTCAAAGCCTTGAACCTCTTGCCTCAGAAATAATCGATCCTGTGGAGGCTCAAATCGAGCCTTTGCAGATCGAGCAAATCGAGCCCGTTGATCCGACCCCGCCTGAAGTGCCCGTTCAGGCGGAGCCAATGGAGGCGCTTGAACCACCGCAGAGGGTTGAACTGACGTCCGATAGCACCGACGCCCTTGAGGCAATGTCGTCGACGGTAGAACCGCTGCAGACCGCCTCGATCGAGCCCATCAGCGTGGATGACCTCAAGGTCGCGCCGGTTCCCCAGACCCTTAGCTTTGAGCGCCCGAGCAAACCCACACCGCGTCCCGCTGCCCAACCGCCCAAGACCCGCGCGCCCGGTCAGGCCGGGAACGGCGGCCAAAGTCAAGCCGACTCGGTGGCCGCGGCAGGCGCCCCGGCGACGGCATCGGGCAATGGCAGCGGGGGACAGGCAGAGGTCGCTCGCTATCCCAGCGTGGTTATCTCGGAACTGCGTCGGGCCCTGCGCCGGACTGGCTCAAACCGGGGAGAAGTCGTGGTCCGATTTACCGTCAACGCGTCCGGACAACTCGCGAATGTTTCAATCGCCCGCTCGTCTGGGAATTCCGCCGTCGATCAGGCCGGCATCACCACCGTCCAGCGCGCTGCCCCTTTCCCGCCCATACCTTCCGGGGCCGGCAGAAACAGCTGGACCTTCGACGTACCCTTGGCGTTCGGCGGTTAATCAGCTGGCTCGCTGCAAATTGTGGTTGGTAGACTTTGTGCTTGGTAGAATAAGTGGCGGCGACTGAATGGGCTGGGATCCTCGTTGAGGCTGGCAATTTCCCCGTCGGTGGAACTCACCGACAAACCAATGCCCAGGAGCGTGCTCATCGTCTGTCCGATTTCTGGTTGACCTGTTGAACCCGAGATAAGAGGCAGAGATGTCAGACATTGGCGAAGCCATGACAGCTTCGCCAAATTTGCATGACACAAATGCAACGCCCTAATGGGCATTCGGCCCTATGAGGCGCGAGCGGATGGCGTTGGAGAGGTTGTCGAAGAGGAACACCACCAGCAGGATCAGCAGCACCATATAGGCCACCTTGTCCCAGTCCGAATTGGTGCCCATCGACTCCAGCAGTTTCAACCCGATACCACCGGCCCCGACGGCCCCGATCACGGTCGCCGAGCGGGTGTTGCTCTCCCAGAAGTAGAGCGACTGCGAGACGAACACAGGCAGCACCTGCGGCACCACGCCGAAACGATTGACCGCCATCGGGCTGGCGCCCACTGACTTCATGCCCTCGCGCTGCTTGTCGTCGACGTTCTCCAGCGCCTCGGCATAGACTTTTCCGAGCGCACCGGTGTCGGTGAAGAAGATAGCGGCGATGCCGGGGATGGGGCCCGGGCCGAAACCACGGGTGAAGAACAGCGCCCAGATCAGCATGTCGACCGACCGAACGAAGTCGAAAAACCGCTTCATCAGCCAGTTGGTCGCCCGGTTCGGGGTGATCGTCCGGGCCGCAAAGAAGGCCAGCGGGAACGCGACGGCAGTGGCCAAGAGGGTACCGACAAAGGCCATCACCAGGGTCTGCATCAGCTTGGTGAGAATATCGCCATGCTGCCAGACTTCATTATTGAGCCATTCATCCAGGACCAGTGCCGCATTGGACCGATCGGGATCGACCCGATCGCCGGAGAAGATCAGCCCGATGGTCGAGACGAGATCATTGCCCCACAGCACCGAGCGCGGATCGTAGAGGAAATTGGCCCAGCCGAAGAACCGCCGCTGCACATAGACCTGATTGCCGCGGATTTCCGCCTGCCCGGCAAAACCATAATCGACGATCACCTTCTGCCGATCCTGCTGGATCGCGGCAGGCGCATTTTCGGGCGCAAAGGCGCCATCCGCCGTGATCACGACCGGATAGAGCGTCCCGTCATAATAGACGTCCACCTGCGTCGTCGTCACATGCAGCCGATCCGTCTCCCCGTCAAAACTGACGCGCATCGACCCGTCGGCATTGGGCGTCAGCCAGTCGATCTCGGCGCCTTGGGCATATTGCCCGCGGCTCGACCATTGCGGGGTCACGCTGCCATCATCGCCAAAGCGCAGGCGCGGCTGCGCACGCCAGCTGAACCAATCCTGCAGATAGATCGCGGCGCGATCCCATTTGCCGTTCTGCAGTGCCGGGCCGACATTGAAGAAGAACCAGCAGAGGACGAGGTAAATCACTGCAGCGCCCAGCCCCATCACCAGCCCAAAGCGCTTGAACACGCCCTGGTGGAAGACACTTGGGAATTTGGCCTGCAGTCGTGCCTTTTCGGCGGCGCTCAAAGCGGTCATCACTGGGTCGCCTTTGCAAATTCAAAACTCTGGTCACCCACAAGGCGCCGGCGCAGCCAGCCCGAGAACTGGTCGATGGCGATGATGGTGACGAGGAGGAGTATGATGATGGCGTAGGTCTGGGCGGCATAATCGCGCCCGATCGAGAGGCGGAACACTTCGCCAATGCCGCCGCCGCCAACCGCACCGATGATGGTCGAGGCGCGAACATTGACCTCAAGCCGCAGCAGGCCGTAGCTGACGAAATTGGGCATGACCTGGGGAATGATGCCGTAGCGCACCCGCTCCAGCCAGCTCGCGCCAACCGACTGCAGGCCCTCCACCGGCTTCATGTCGGCGTTCTCGACGACCTCGAAGAACAGTTTTCCCAGCGCCCCGATCGTGTGCAGCGACACCGCCACGATTGCCGCGATCGGACCGATGGAGATGATGGCGGTGAGGAGGCCCGCGATGACGATTTCGGGGAAGGCGCGGAGCACTTCCATCACCCGCCGGACGAACCAGCGCACGGCCCCTGCCCCGACCAGATTGGTCGCTGCAAAGCAAAGGAAGAAGGCAATCCCCCCGCCGATCAGCGTCGAGACCACGGCGATATTGACCGTCACCACCAGCTGGTAAATGAAATGCGGAATGTAGAAACTATCAGTCAGATAGACCCGACTCGACGTATAGTCATATTTCGCCGAGCCATCGAAATAGGGGCTCTCGAGATCGAACATCGCCCGGAAAATCTCAAGCGGATCCCGGGGCACGAAATTCTTGATGAAATCGAACATATAGGGCAGCCGCTCGAAGAATTTCCCCGAGTTGGCCGCATTGGCATAATTCATCGCCATGGCCAGCGCGATGACCACGCCAGCCACGATCAGCACCGAATAGACGCGCCGCGTCTGCACCTGCCGCCGATAATGTTCAAGGATCGATTGGCCGGCCGGCGTCAGCCCTGCCGCGTGCCCGATGTCTGCCATGCAAACAGCCCCTAAAAGCAAAAACGGCAGCCCAATGGGCTGCCGTCAGCATGTTGTAATTAACCGCCGATCACCGACTTACGGGCGTCGATGATGGTCTGGTAAAGGCTCTGGTCGGCGTCGATGAAATTGGTGTACCCGCCAGCGGTGAAGGCGTCGAAGCACTCGAAATCGGTCTCCGGCAGCGCCTTGAAAAAGGCGGTCACCTGGGCCTTGGTTTCAGCCGGCAGGCTGTTCGAGACCATCAGCGGACCGTTCGGGATGATCGGCGACTTCCAGACTTCGACAAGATCATCCATGTCGAGGATGCCCTTGTCGACCATGATGCGCAGATTGCCGGAGGTGTAGCCTTCCGAGAAATCACCCTGGCCCGAACCGAAAGTGGTGCCGACATCCCAATTGCCGTCGACAATGGCGAGCACGAGGTTTTCGTGGCCGCCGCCAAAGCCGGTCTCGCTATAAAAGTCTTCGATCGAAGCGCCGATGTCGTTCGGCAGCGCCACCTTGGGGATCAGATAGCCCGAGGTGGAGTCCGGATCGGCAAAACCGAGCTTCTTGCCCTTGGTCGAGGCCAGATCGGTGATGCCGCTGTCCGATCGCGCCACCATGATGGTGTGATAGCCCGAGGAGCCGTCAGCCTGCTGCGTGGTCAGCACCGGGTCAACCGCATCCGGGTCCTGAAGATAGACGGCGGCATAGGACGAGGCGCCCATGATGGCGATGTCGATGGTGCCGCCGAGCAGGCCTTGGATGATGCCGTTATAGTCCGGCGAGGGGAAGAACTGCACTTCGCTGGCGCCGGTTGCGACCTTCAGCGGCTCGGCAACGCATTCGGAGCGACGCAGCTGATCGGCTTCGTTCTCACCGCCATCAAGGCCGATGCGCAGAGCGGTGACGTCCTGTGCGAAAGCCGCGGTGGACATGGAGAGAGCAACAGAGGCCAGCAGCAGTTTGCGAAGGGAAAACATTGGTAATCCTTTGGTGACGGGTTTGGATTTGGGCCGACTGCCGGCCCGCAGGAGATTGGAAGAGGGATCAGCCCAGCTGGGCGTGTGTATCGGCGCGCGGGACCGCCACCGGCGCGATCGACGTCGAGGTCATGGCCTCGGAAAAAGCTTCCTTGAGCCCGTCGGCGCCGTAGATCTTGCGAGCCACATCGGTCGTCAGCTCATCCGGCGTGCCATCGAACACCACCCTGCCCGCCGACATGCCGACAATGCGCTCGCAATAGGCGCGCGCCGTATCGAGCGTATGCAGATTAGTGATGACGGTAATGCCCTCGGCATTGATATCGCGCAGACTGTCCATCACGATCTGCGCATTGCGCGGATCAAGGCTGGCGATCGGCTCGTCCGCGAGGATCATTTTCGGGCTCTGCATCAGCGCCCGGGCAATCGCCACGCGCTGCTGCTGACCGCCGGAAAGCGTCTGCGCCCACTGCGTCGCCGTCTGCGCAATATCAAGCCGTTCCAGCGCCTTGAGCGCCGCGAACTGCTCGTCCTCGGAGAAAATCTGTAACAGATTGGCGACCGGATTTCGGCCATTGAGGCGGCCGAGCATCACATTGGTGATGACATCAAGGCGCGGCACCAGATTGAACTGCTGGAAGATCATGGCGCAGTCGCGCTGCCAGCCGCGCAGCCCCGCCCCCTTGAGCGCCGACACCGGAACCCCGTCATAAACGATCTCGCCCGACGAGACGTCATTGAGCCGGTTGATCATGCGCAGCAGGGTCGATTTGCCCGCGCCGGATCGGCCGATGATACCGACCATCTGCCCCTGCGGAATATCCAGCGTTACATCGTCGACGGCGATCTTGTCGCCAAACCGGCGAGTAACGTGTGCAATCTTCAGCATGGACCGCCCTCTCATTTCGATGAGGACTGCTTAGAGCGCGCCGTTGACGCTGCCATTACACTGCAATGAAGCTTTGGTGACACCAATAAATATTGCCCGGAAGGGATTTCTTCCGGGCAATCAGGGTCGGACAGACGGCATAACGCCTGTGCGGCGGCCTTTTTTGTCAGGCGGCCCGCTGTGGGGCGAAGGCCGAAACGTCGACCACACGGTCGGCAACGGCGTTTCGCACATCGTCATCATGGAAGATGCCGAGCATGGCCACGCCCTCGGCCTTCTTCTGGGCAATCATCTCCACCACCACGGCCCGGTTCCTGGCGTCGAGCGATGCGGTGGGTTCGTCGAGCAGCAGCACCGGGTGATGGGTGATAAAACCGCGGGCAATGTTGACGCGCTGCTGCTCGCCGCCCGAAAAGGTCGCGGGCGGCAGGCTCCAGAGCCGTTCCGGCAGATTGAGCTTTGTGAGCAGCGCACCGGCGCGCTCCAGCGCCTCGGTCTTGGCAACACCCCGGCTCACCAGCGGCTCGGCAACCACGTCGATGGCCGACACGCGCGGCACGGTCCGCAGGAACTGGCTGACATAGCCAATCGCATCCCGACGCAGGGTCAGGACCGTGCGCGGATCGGCACTGGCCAGATCCACCTTTGCGCCCTCATGCCCGATCAGCACCTGCCCCTGATCGACGCTGTAATTGCCATAGACCATCTTCAAAATGGACGATTTTCCAGCGCCCGACGGTCCGCCAAGAACGACACACTCGCCGGCCTCGACAGCAAAACTGACATTCTCCACCACCCCCAGCGTAATCCCGCCCCGCAGGTGCATGGTAAAGGTCTTGGATAGGCTCTGAACGTTTAGAGCGCTCATTGGATAGCTCCGTGAAGATAGACGACACCCGCCTTCCCACCTTCTCCCTCAGGGGAAAAAGGGAAACTCAGTGAACAGACGAACGCGGTGCTCCCCCTCTCCTCTTGAGGGAGAGGGTGGATCGGCCGAAGGCCGAGACGGGTGAGGGGTTTGAACAGCTCGGCCACGATCACACCTGCAAAATCGAAGACACAAGCAGCTGCGTATAGGGCTCGCGCGGATCATCGAGCACCCGGTCGGTCAGCCCCGCTTCGATCACCCTGCCCCCCTTCATCACCATCATCCGGTGCGACAGCAGCCGCGCCACGGCCAGGTCGTGAGTGACGACAATTGCCGAAAGTCCCAGTTCGCTCACCAGCTGGCGCAGGAGATCGAGCAGGCGCGCCTGCACGGACACGTCGAGCCCGCCAGTCGGCTCATCCATGAACACCAGCCTTGGGCCGGTCACCAGATTGCGGGCAATCTGCAGACGCTGCCGCATGCCGCCCGAAAAACTGCGCGGCTGATCGTCGATCCGGTCCGCCGCGATCTCGACCCTTCCGAGCCAATCCAGCGACGTGTCGCGGATTTTTCCATAGTGGCGATCCCCGACAGCCATGAGCCGTTCGCCGACGTTCGCTCCGGCCGACACGGTCATGCGCAACCCGTCCGCCGGGTTCTGGTGCACAAAGCCCCAGTCGGTGCGCGTCAGGAACCGACGCTCGGCCTCAGACAGCTCATAGATATTTCGCCATTGCTCGTCCCGCATACGGTAGAGCGCGCGGCCGCCGGTCGGCTCGATATGGGCCGACAGCGTATTGAGCAGCGTTGATTTGCCCGAACCGCTCTCCCCCACAATGGCCAGCACCTCGCCGGGCCAGAGTTCGAAGTTCACATCGGTACAGCCAATCCGCTCGCCATAGAATTTCGAGAGGTTTTCGACCTTCAGCAGCGGCTCAGCGCTCATTGCAAAACTCATTCCGCCGCCTCCTGGCTCACACCGAGCGCCCCGACATGCCCAGCCGCGCGGCGCTCTTCGCAATGGTCGGTGTCCGAGCAGACAAACATGTGCCCGCCGTGGTCATCCAGGATGACCTCATCGAGATAGACATTCTCCGCACCGCAAATGGCGCAGGGTTCTTCAAAAGTCTGGATTTCGAACGGATGGTCCTCGAAATCGAGGCTCACCACTTCGGTGAACGGCGGGATGGCATAGATGCGATGCTCGCGCCCTGCCCCGAACAGCTGCAAGGCTGCGCTCTTGTGCATCTTGGGGTTGTCGAATTTGGGGATTGGCGAGGGGTCCATCACATAGCGCCCCTCGACCTTCACCGGATAGGCATAGGTCGTGGCGATGTGGCCGTGCCGCGCGATGTCCTCATAGAGTTTGACGTGCATCAGCCCATATTCCTCGAGCGCATGCATCTTTCGCGTTTCGGTCTCGCGCGGCTCAAGGAAGCGCAGCGGCTCGGGGATCGGCACCTGATAGACGATCACCTGCCCGGCCTCGAGCCCCCGCTCGGGAATGCGATGGCGGGTCTGGATAATGCTCGCCTCGGCCGTGTGGGTCGTCGTCCGCACCTCTGCGACCTTGGCAAAGAACGCCCGGATCGAGACCGCATTGGTCGTGTCGTCAGCCCCCTGGTCGATCACCTTGAGCACGTCATCGGGCCCAATGATCGCGGCCGTCACCTGCACGCCCCCCGTGCCCCAGCCATAGGGCATCGGCATTTCCCGGCTCGAAAACGGCACCTGATAGCCAGGAATGGCAACCGCCTTCAAAATGGCGCGCCGGATCATGCGTTTGGTTTCTTCGTCCAGATAGGCGAAGTTGTACTGCGTCATTGGATTGTTTCCTCGCAGGTCGAGAGGGACACCGCACTGTCCTTCTCCCCTTGAGGGAGAAGGTGGCTCGCGCCCCGCGCGAGACGGATGAGGGGTAAAGGCGCAAAAATCATTCCGCCGCCTCCTGCTTGCGCTCATGCTCGGCCCGCATCCTTCGGATGAGATCGAGCTCGGCCTGGAAATCCACATAGTGCGGCAGCTTCAGGTGCTCGACGAAGCCGGTGGCCTGCACATTGTCCGAATGCGCAATGACGAATTCCTCGTCCTGCGCCGGCGCGACGATATCCTCGCCAAACTCCTCGGCCCGCAGCGCGCGGTCGCACAGCGACATGGCCATGGCCTTGCGTTCGGCATGGCCAAACACCAGCCCATAGCCGCGCGTGAACTGCGGCGGGATCTTTGCCGAACCCTTGAACTGATTGACCATCTGACACTCGGTCACCCGAATGCGCCCGAGGTTCACGGCGAAGCCAAGCTCGGGAATATCGAGCTCCACATCCACCTCGCCGACCCGGATCTCGCCGACAAACGGGTGAGTGCGTCCGTAACCGCGCTGTGTCGAATAGCCCAGCGCCAGGAGGTATCCCTCATCGCCGCGCGCCAGCGCCTGAAGGCGCACATCGCGGTCGAGCGGATAGTTCATCGGCTCGCGCGTCAGGTCTCCCACTGGAGCCGTCGCGTCATAGACGCCGTCGTCCTCGATCAGCCCTTGCCGCCCGAGAAGGTCGGTAACGCGGGGCGACGCTTCCGGCTCGCCGTCACGGAGCACCGGCGTCTCGGCCACATCATCGGGAATAGTCGGGTCCAGCAGGCGGTGCGTATAGTCAAAAGTTGGCCCGAGCATCTGCCCGCCTGGCAAATCCTTGAAGGTTGCCGAGATGCGCCGCTCGATCTGCATAGCGCCGGTATCAATGGGTTTGGAATAACCAAACCGCGGCAACGTGGTGCGATAGGCCCGCACGAGGAAAATGGCCTCGATCAGATCACCCCGCGCCTGCAAAATGGCCAGCGCCGCCAGCTCCCGATCATAAAGGGCGCCCTCGCCCATGGCCCGGTCGACCGCTAGGCCGAGCTGTTCGACGATCTGGTCCAGGCGCAGCGCCGGAACCGCTCGATCACCCCGCCGCCGATCCGCCAGAAGGCGATGGGCATTGGCGATGGCGGCCTCGCCGCCTTTTACCGCAACATACATTTATGCCTCCACCATGCGGGTCGTGCGCGGCAGGCCAAGCACCTGCCCGTCCGAAACGAAAATCATGTCCACCCCGCGCGGAAACAGCTCGCGGTTCTCGGACCACTGCGCGACGAAATCTTCCGGCAGGCCCGACACAGCAAAACGCGCTTCGGTTTCGATCCCGGGTCCACGCAGCACGCGCTGCGGGCCATCGGTCAGCGACGTCACCGCGACGATGATCGTCGTGGAGCGGTCGGGGAACTCCTGGGTGCCAAGATTGCACTGGCTGAGCTTGGGCAGAGCATCGCCCTCGGCGACGAAGACAAAAGCGGCCGCTTCAAGTTCGTCCGTCAGGCGCGCGCCCGTGTGAAACGCGACGAACTGCCGGACCGGCTCCGTCTGCAGCGCGAGCGAGAGCGCAATTTCACACTCGGGGCCGGTCAAGGTTAGCAGTGTGCTAACCAATTCGGGGCTGGTGTCACTCATTCGCGGCAGGGTTTTGGGCAGGGCCTTGATCGCGCCCGGCGTCGCCAATGCGTCCAGAAGCACGCGAAAAACCGCCTGGCTATCCCGAACGGGGTCTGCAAACCCCACGCTGAAATCGTCCATACGCATCAATCGTCTCCGCGCACCATGGTGAAGAAATCGACCTTGGTGGCCGCCGTTTCGGCCCGACGCCGCGCATCCCCTTCAAAGCGCGCAGCCGCGAGCGGCGCGATGAACTCGGCCTCGATCCTCGCGCTATCCCTTTGATAAAGCGCATCAATCACCGCAATGACGCGCGCCTTGTCGAGGTCGCGTCCAAGGCAATAGCCGTGCCCGACTTCGCCTGAGGCAATCCGGACGCTCGCCCGGCTCACCGTCGCCTCGCCCATATTGAAGGCTGCACCGCCGCCGCCCGCCCTGCCGCGCACCATCACCATCCCAGTCTCCGGTCCGCGCAGGCTGACGAATTCCGGCTTATTAGGGAACAAATCCCACTTTCCAGCCAATGCCTTAGCTGAGGCAGACGCGAGAACGTCCAGCGCTCTTTTCCGCCCGTTCGGGTCACTCACTCGCTTGCCTCCACTTGTCTAGTTCTATAGACAACTAATCACGAACGCCGCTCTAGGCCAAGGATGTGAAGCCCATATGACAGGCCCGCAAAAAGCTTCTGGTGGCATCGCACTCTGGCGTCAGATCGCCGACAGCATCCGCCTCGACATCATCGGCGGCAAACTTACGCCGGGGGACCGCCTTCCCTCGGAAGCCCTTCTGGCACAACGGTTTTCCGCTAACCGCCACACTGTCCGACGCGCCTTGGCGGTCCTCGCCGAGGAGCATGTCGTCATCGCCGAACAGGGCCGCGGCACCTTCGTGCGCGACATCAAGCGACTCACCTACCCGATCGGCAAGCGCACAAGGTTTCGCGATGGCCTGAAGGGACAGGCCGAAACCCTGATCACCCGTCTGCTGGCCCAGAACGTCGAAGCGGGAACATCCAGAGTTAACAACGCCTTGGCGTTGCCAACTGAAGCGTTGTGTGTGCGGATGGAATCCCTCTCCATAGCCGACGGCGTACCGGTTTCACGCTCGACCACCTGGGTCCCAGAGGGGCGCTTCCCCGATTTTGCCGAACGCGCCGACAAGCTCCAGTCGATCACCAAAGTCTTTGAAAGCTATGGGGTTTTGGACTATTCGCGCGCCTGGACCCGCATCTCTGCTCGGCAGGCGGATGTCTCGGAAGCGCAGGACCTGCACCTCGCCCCCGGCGCCGTAGTCCTGGTCTCTGAAGCGGCCGACGTCGACCAGCAGGGCCTTCCGCTCAGCTACGCTCTGACCCGCTTCCCCGCCGAACGCCTGGAGTTGGTCGTCTAGGTCAGTGTGGTTTCGCCAGTAAACTCTTGAGCAGGCTTACGAATTTATCGCCCGCGATATCGATGGCGTCCGAATTATCGATCTCGATCGCCTCGGCCGGCAGGCAGTCCACCAACCGATTGAGCCGATCCCGGATCTCTTCCGCGCTCTCCCGACCCCGCCCGAACAAACGCTGCACAATGACCTCCGGGCGCGCCGTCACCGCCACAACCACCATCCGGTCAAACCGCTCCGCCGCCATCGGCAACACCGCCCGCGAGAGATTGGCGACCACGAGCCTTCCCGAGGCAAGTTCGCGCTCCACGTTTTTCGGCAGCGCATAGCTCAGGCCATGTGCTTGCCAATGCAGCGAAAATTCCCCATCGGCGACCGCCATGGCGAACTGCGCAACCGTCAGGCTGTCGTGCTCCTCGCTACTTTCTTCCGCCGCGCGGGTGATGGTGCGGCGAACGACGACCATATCCTCCCCAATACTTTCGCGGGCATAGCTGAGAAGACTGTCCTTGCCGACCCCGCTGGGGCCGACAATGGCGACGAAGATCCCGCTCATATGACCCGAATGCCCTGGCGCCAGACCGTCTGCACAATCGGGATGCCCTCCTCGATCCGCAGATGCACGAGATCGGCCCGTTTGCCGATGGCGATCTCGCCGCGATCTTTGAGCCCCGCAGCCTCCGCCGGGCGCTTCGTCACAAAGCTGATCGCTTCCGGAAGGGAAATGCCCGGAACAGTCTCGACCAGGCAGAAAGCGCTCTGCAGCATGGAAAATGGAATGTAGTCGGACGACAAAATGTCCAGCAGCCCGGCCGCCGCCAGTTCGCGCGCCGAAACATTGCCCGAATGCGACCCGCCGCGAACCACATTCGGCCCACCCATCAGGATGGCCATACCGGCCTCGCGCGACGCCTGCGCGGCCTCGAGAGTGGTCGGGAATTCGGCAATGCGGATGCCGAGCGCCTTCGCCGCATCGACATGTGCACTGGTCGCATCGTCATGTGAAGCGAGCGCGATGCCCCGGGAATTGCTGAGCTCGGCCAAGGCCTTGCGATGCTTGTCCGAATAGACACTGGACTCGTGGCTACGGCGCGCGATGAACTCTGCGAGCGCCTGATCGCTCATCTTGAGCTTGCCCTGGTAGTAGACGCGATAGGCGTCGGCGCTGGCAAACTGCCGTTGGCCAGGCGCATGATCCATCAGCGAGGCGAGCCGGACCAGCGGATGGTCCATGATCTTTTCAAAGCTCTTGAGACAATCCGGCGCCGAGACCTCGCAGCGCAAATGGATGAGGTGATCTGCCCGCAGCCGGCCCGCGTTCACCCCTGCCGTGATGGCATCAGCGAGGATTCGCAGCTCGTCCGTGCCCATATCGGAATGCTCATCCAGCCCCACGCGGATGGCGTCGAAAACCGTCGTAATCCCCGACGCCGCGATCTGCGCGTCATGAGCCTGGACAGCGGCCACCGGGTGCCAACGCACCTTGGGACGCGGCGCATAGTGGGTTTCCAGATGATCCGTGTGGAGCTCGACGAGGCCCGGTATCAGATAGTCGCCATTAAGATCCTGCCCACGGCCGCTGGCCTCGCCAATGTCGGTGATGACGCCGTCTGCGAAGCAAACCGCTCCCTCAAGAACTTGATCTGCCAACACAATCCTTGCGTTTGAGAGAGTGGTTTCCTGGATCGCAATCTTGTTCATTCCGCGCCTCACTGATGATGCGCTGGCGTTACCCCAGTTGAGTGACAGTTTCGCGACCGCGCGATTTGAAGCTCTGCCCTCGACACATGCCCAATGCATGACTCGCTTGCTTGGTGGCGAAGATGACGCGGAATTTTCTTGAACGATCGTGTCAGAGCCGCCGGAGCCGTGCCCCATTGCTGACCGCAGTGGCAACTCGAGCAGACTTCCTCGGGAGTTGCGTTCTTTGAACGCTCGGGCGTGATTGAGCTGCATGGCGGCGGCGGGTCTAGATGCAGCGCTTAGGGCGTAAGGCGATTGATACTAAGAAGGCGACCAATGGCGAGATCAGAGCCATTGGTCGCCTGTCGGTCAGAGGCGGATTTCCTTGCTGCCGCCGGAGAGGCGGAGGAGGAGGAAAAGCGAGAGCATGGTGAGAATGAGCAGGATGGTCGAGAGCGCCGCGGCAGTGCCCAATTGGCCGCGGATGACCTGCGCGTAGATGCCCAGGGAGAGCGTCTGGGTCGAGGTATTGTAGAGGAAGAGCGTCGTACTGAGTTCAGTGATGATGGTCACCCAGCTCAGAACGGCGCCCGAGACGATGCCGGGCGCGAGCGCCGGCACGATCACCTGCACCAGTGTCCGGAATTTTGAAGCGCCGAGGCTGACGGCGGCCTCCTCGATGCTCGGGCTGAACTGATACATCAGCGCCGTGGTGGAGCGCACCGAATAGGGCAAGCGGCGGATCGCCAGCGCCAGCACCATCACCGCAAATGTCCCCGTCAGCACCAGTGGGGGCTGGCTGAACGCGGTGATCAGGGCGATGCCGATGATAAGGCCCGGCACCACATAGGGCACCATAGTCATGGTATCGAGCGCGCCGGTGAGCGCTCCCTTGCGGCGGACAGTCAGGTAAGACACCAACACCGCGACGATAACCAGGAGCACCAGAGCAGTGATGCCGATGCTGAAAGTGTTGGTGATATAGCGGATGATGTCCCGCTGGGCGGTGATGTAGTTGCGGAACGAGAAGCCGTCGACAAACTGGCCATAGAGCGTGTTGCGGAACGAGCTGATCACCACGACGGCGAGCGGCGCCAGGGCCAGCACCAGAAAGCCATAGACATAAGCGTAGACGCCAAAACCCTTCCAACCGGAGAGGCGGATGGGTTCGATGGCGCGCATGGCCGTCATCGAGAAGGTGCGGCGATCAACGATGTACTTCTGGATCAGGAACACGCCGAGCGTGACCGCAATGACGATCACAGCGACTGCGGCAGCGAAGCTGCGGTCGACGCTGACTTCGCCGACGAAGGAGCTGTAGATCAGTACCGGAATGGTGCGGAACCCCTGCCCGATCAGCATGGGCGTGCCGAAATCGGCGAAGGCACGCACGAAGACGAGGAGGCTACCGCCGAGGATGGTCGGGAGCAGCAAGGGCGTGATGACTTTCATGGCGCGGCGCCAGCCAGTCATGCCCATGCTCTCGGCCGCCTCGAGCAGGGAGACGTCGATGGTGCGCCAGGCGCCCATGAGATAGGTGAAGATCAGCGGCACAAGCTGGAGGGTCAGCACCAGCACGATGCCGGTGAAGCCATAGATGCTCGGCACTTCCAGCCCGATATCCTTGAACCACCGGGTGATGAGACCATTATTACCGAGCAGCAGGATCCAGGAATAGGCGCCGATAAATGGCGGCGACATCATGGAGGCCAGGATCAACACTTGGATGGTGCGGTTCCCCGGGATGCGGAACATGGTCATGAAATAGGCGAGCGGAAAGGCGATAGCGAAGGCCAGCACCGTCACGCAGACCGTCACCACGAGACTGTTGAGCAGCGTGCCGTAATAAAGGCGCGACGAGAAGAAGGTCGCAAACCCATCCAGCGAAAAGCCATCGCCATTGGTCACGCTGGCGAACAGCACGGTCACAAGCGGCCAGACCACCATGAAGAGGTAGCCGCCCGTCAGCAGCAGTGCGACAGAAGTCCATCCATCTACGGTTTTGCCCGCGAGTTTCACCTTGCCTCTCCCCGCATGATCGAGGTGCCGCTCACGGCATCAAAGAAGGTGAGCATGTCCCGGTCGATTTCGAGGAACACTTTTTCGCCGCGCTGCCATAGCACCGAGCGGCGGGAGTGCTCGAGGAACTCGATGATTTCGCCGGTTTGCAGTTGAGCGCGCACCTGGGAATGCGAGCCAAGGAAGGTCTCGTCGACCACTTCGGCGGCGAGCCCGGTCGCGGCGGCCTTGACCGCTTCGGGGCGAACCGAGACCTGCACGCGGCCACTCGCGCCGGGGTCTATCATGTCGGTGACGTCGATCACCTGTCCATTGCCAAGGTCGATGCGCGCCCTGCCCTCATCCCGGACGAGGTCGCGCTCAAGCAAATTGGTCTTGCCGATGAATTCGGCGACGAAGCGATTGGCCGGGCTGCGGTAGATTTCGGCCGGGGTGCCGACCTGTTGCACGACACCGAGGTTCATCACCGCGATCCGGTCGGACACTGCCATGGCCTCTTCCTGGTCATGGGTAACATAGACCGTGGTGATGCCTGCGTCGCGCTGGGCCTGGCGAATGGTGTCGCGCATTTCGACGCGCAGCTTGGCGTCGAGATTGGAGAGCGGCTCGTCCATCAACAGAAGCGCCGGCTGGATAACGAGCGCACGCGCCAGCGCCACGCGCTGCTGCTGGCCGCCAGACATCTGGCCGGGCAGTCGGTCCCCAAGATGGGCCATGCGCACCGATTCCAGTGCCTCGGCAACCCGGCGATCAGCCTCGGCCCGCGCGACCTTGCGGGTCTGGAGGCCAAAGCCGACGTTCTTGGCCGCCGTCATCTGCGGGAACAGGGCATAGTTCTGGAACACCATGCCGATGTTGCGCTCGGAGGCAGGACGATCATTGATCACCTGACCATCAAAAGAGATGGTCCCGGCTTCAATCGAGTTGAAGCCGGCGATCATCCGCAGGAGCGTGGTCTTGCCGCAACCTGAAGGCCCGAGCAGGGTGAAAAACTCACCATCGGCGATCTCGAGATTGAGATCGGGAATGGCCACCTGACCGTTATACTCCTTGCGAAGTGCCTTGAGAGATATTCGGGTCATGGTGTTACTCCGGCTCGGGCCATACTCAGAAATCAGGAACGCGCTTCGAGGATCGCGCGGTATTTCGCGACGATTTCCTCACGGTGCGCGGCCACATAGGGGCCGTCTTCCTGAACGGTCGGAATATCGGCGAGCGCGGGCAGGCCCGGCTTGTCGATACCGTCGCGCAGCGGGCGACCGGCGGTCTGCTCGGCGATGATGGTCTGGCCCTCTTCGGAGATGATGAAGTCAATGAAGGCTTCGGCGGCCGGCGGATTGGGGCCGCCCTTGATCATCTGGATGGTCGCCGGTAGGAAGGCTGCGCCTTCAGAGGGATAGACAATTTCGACGGGCGCGCCGCTGAGCACAAAATTCAGGGACAGCGGCTCATAGGTCAGGCCGACGATATATTCGCCATTGGCCACGTCGGCGGCCACCTGGCTGGAAGAGCCGATAGAAATGCCGTCGAGCTGGTCGACCAGTGCGGTCACGTAATCCCAGCCGGCCTGGGCTTCATAATCGCCGCCGACGGCCTTGAGCATATTGGTGAGCTGCGCGAAGGCCGAGGACGAACCGGTGGGATCGCCATAGGCGATCTTGCCCTTGAGTTCGGGCTGCAGAAGGTCGGCGTAGCTGTTGACCTCGATGCCTGCGGCAGCCAGGCCTTCGGTGTTGACAAGGAGATTGGAGCCGTCGGCCTGGTAGGGCGTAAAGGCGCCGGTCGTGTTCTTGCCGGCATCGACCATGTTCGCGTCTTCGGGCGAAACATATTCCTGCCAGAGCTCGGAATTAACCGCGGCCTGAGCAGCGCCGCCGCCAAACATCACGTCGCCCTGCGGATTGCCGGACTCGCTGCGGATGCGGGAGTAGAGCTCACCCGTGCCGGCAGTAATCAGCTGCACCGTGACGCCAGTGTTGCCTTCGAACACCGGGATCAGGCTCTGCAGCATGCCTTCTTCATTGGGGGTATAGACGACGAGCGTGGTGCCCGAAATCTCCTGGCCCTGGGCGCTGGCCAGGGCGACCAGCGACACGGCGGTCGCGAAAAAGGCTGTAGCGGTAATCTTGGTCAGGCTTGGCATGGTGTTCCTCCGGGAGATTCTCAGTTTGCGTTCGGTGTTCGAGGCGGGCGTCACAACAGCGCCTGCTCGTTTCGGCCCATAAAGCGGAAGGCGATGTATACGGCACAACTGCTCAGAGCGAGCAGGATGGTCGAGAGCGCCGCGGCGACCCCGAAATCCCCGTCGAGAATAAGCAGGTAGATGCGCACCGGCATGGTCATGGTGCTGCCGACGTAGAGCACCAGCGAGGACGACAGCTCGTTGATGGCGGTGACGAAACTCAGCATGCCGCCGGCAATGATGCCCGGCACGATCAGTGGCACGGTGATGCGCAGGAATGCCTGGAAGGGGCTGTATCCCAGCGAGATCGCCGCCTCCTCCATGCTGGGCGAGATCTGCCGCAGCGAGGATGCCGTTGTGCGCACCGTATAGGGCAAGCGGCGGATGAAGATGGAGAGGATGATGATCGCGGCTGTTCCGGTCAGTACGACCGGACCGGTATTGAAGGCGGCGATGAAGGCGATACCGATAACAATGCCGGGCATGACATAGGGCACCATGAAGGCGCCATCGAGCAGTGCGGTATTGAGATTGGTGCGCCGCGCCACGAGGACGCCGACGATGGTGCCGACCACAACGATGAGGGCGACGGCGGCGAAGGAGAAGGTCAGCGAATTGCGGACGACGTCGCCGAGATTGAACAGGATGCGCTCGTAGCTCTGCAGCGCAAAGCCGTTCTGAAACACGGGGCCGCTCGTTTTGCGGAAGGAGTAGATGATCGAGATGATCACCGGCATCGCCCCGCACAGGCCGATGAAATAAACGGCGAAATGGGCGAGCACGTTGCGCCAGCCCTTGAGCTGGATGCGCACCGGCTTGTTGATCATGTTGCCGTGGTAGACGTTGCGGCGGGACATGTAGCGCTGCAGCAGCACGAATACCATCGAGACGATGATCAGGATCACGCTGATGGTGGTGGCCATCGACATGTTGGAGCCGACTTCCGCCGCGTAGAGGGTGAAGGCTTCGGTAGCGAGCACGTTGTAGCCACGCCCGAGAAGACGCGGTGTGCCGAAATCGGCGATGGCATGGATCAGGGCCAGAAGGCCCCCGGCGGTCAGGGCCGGAAACACCATCGGGAACGAGATTTTCATGGCGCGCTGCCAAGGCGTCAGCCCTAGGCCTTCCGCTGCCTCTTCAAGCGAGCGGTTGACGTTGCTCAGGGCACCCGAGACCATGAGATAGACGTAAGGGTAGAACTTCAGCGAGAAGACAATGAGGATGCCGCCGACGCCGTAAATTGGAGGCATGGTGATCCCGAAATCGCGCAGGAAGCCGCGCACGACACCACCGGCGCCGAACAGCACGATCCAGGAATAGGCGCCGATGAACGGCGGCGACACCAGCGCCAGAATGGCGAGCAGGGACACGAACTTGCCGCCGCGAATGACGAAGCGCGACACGCAAAAGGCCATGATCGAGCCCAGCAGCAAGGCACCGAAAAGGCCCCCGAACCCGACCACAAGCGTGTTGATGAAGGCCTGATGGAAACGCGGTTCGCTGAGGAATTTTATGTAGTTGGCGAGCGTGACACTGCCGCTCTGGTCGTAAAAGCTCGACACAAGAACCGAGCCGACCGGGATGAACAGGAGCATGAACAGCATGATCCAGGTGAGGATCATGACCACAGTCCAGAAATTGAAGCGTGGCATAGCCCCTACCCCTTCACACGGACGCTGTCGGCGCCGAACGCCATAAGCGCAGACCGCGGGACGATGACGGTAACCGTCTCGCCGGTTTGGCGCGTCGCGGTCATGCCGGGATTGGCGAGCTGGACCACCAGCAGTCCGGCGGGCGTATCGACCTGAACATGGGCCTCGCGACCCAGATAGGTGAATTTTGTCACCGTGCCCGAGAGCGTCGCCGCGTCTGCGTGGTCAACGCCGGGGGTGCCGAGCGCAAGGTGCTCGGGTCGGGCCGCCCAGCTGGTGACACCGGCGCTTGAGAGACCGAGCGTGCCCAGCATCGCATCGAGCGCAGGACCGGATTTGAAGCGGTTGATGGTGCCGACAAACTCGGCCACGAACAGGGTCTGGGGATTGCCGTAGATCTCCTGCGGCGTACCCACCTGCTCGATCCTGCCAGCGTTCATCACGCAGATGCGGTCGGAGATGGCGAGCGCCTCTTCCTGATCGTGCGTGACATAGATGGTGGCGATATCGACCTGTTTCTGGATGTCGCGGATTTCCTCGCGCAGCTCGATACGGAGCTTGGCGTCGAGATTCGACAGCGGTTCATCCATAAGCAGGAGGCGCGGATTGATGACCATGGCACGCGCGAGGCCAATGCGCTGCTGCTGGCCACCGGACATGGCCGCTGGCAGGCGCTCCGCCATGGCGCCGAGCCGCACTGCCTCGAGCGCCTGGGTCACGCGCGTCTTGATCTCAGCGGCCGGGACCTTTCGCGGTTTCAGACCGAAGGCGACGTTGTCGAAGACGCTGAGATGGGGAAAGACGGCGTAGTCCTGGAACACCATGCCGATGTCGCGCTGATGCGGCGGGACCGCCCGTAGATTGGCGCCATCCAGCGTGATTGAGCCGGTGCTCAGATCGTTGAAGCCGGCAATAGCCCGCAGCAAAGTTGTCTTTCCGCAGCCGCTGGGACCGAGCAGCGTGAAGAATTCTCCCCGCTCTATGGAAACAGACACCCCGTTCAGCGCCATGAAACTGGGCCCGAACTGCTTGGTGGCATCGGTGACCGTCAGATAGCTCATGCAGGCTTCTCCCTCTTCCCTGACGTCAATATGAAGCCGACAAACTTTCGTATTGCAACATATTTTAGCGTGGTTCAGGATCAGGAAGATCTATGAATGATCAAATTCGAAAGGGAGGACTCACATGAATATTCGCAAACGGACATTTTTGGCGCTGTCCGCCGCCGCACTGATCGCGTCCACCAGCATGACGTCGCTGGCCGTGGCGCAGGACGGTTCGGTGGTGATCTACACCGCGCACAAGTCGTCTATCGTTGATACGCTGCTGCCGATTTTCGAGCAGGAAACTGGCCTCAAGGCCGAAGTGGTCAAGCTCGGCTCGGGCGACATTGCCAAGCGCGTTCAGGCCGAGTCCGGCGCGCCGGCCGCTGATGTGATCTGGTCGATCTCCGGCAGCCAGCTGACCGAGCTGCGCGACCTGCTCGAGCCCTACACCCCACCCGAATTCGATCAGATCGATCCGCAGTTCATCAAGGACGACGCCTGGACCCCGTACACCGCCGTTGTTTACGTGCTGGCGGTCAACACCGACCTGCAGCCGCTCGAGGAAGCCCCCAAGACCTGGGCCGATCTTGCTGATCCGAAATGGACTGGACAGATCGCTTCGGCACGCGCCGATGGTTCGGGCTCGGCCATGCAGCAGCTGCAGACCGTGCTCACCGTTTTCGGTGACGAAGGCTGGGCCAAATATGCCGAGATCGCCAAGAACTTCGTCTTTGCCGACAGCTCGGGTGCGGTGCCGCGCTTTGTAGCCGATGGCGAAACGTCGATGGGCCTGACGCTCGAAGACAACGCGCTCGAATATGTCCAGGGCGGCGCACCGATCTCGATCGTCCACCTGACCGACGGCACTGCGGCTACTCCGGACGGCGTCGCCCTCGTCAAGGGCAGCCCGAACCCGGAAGGCGGCAAGGCCTTCATCGACTGGGCCATGTCAAAATCCACCCAGGAAAAGCTGGCGATGGATATCGGCCGCCGCTCCGTGCGTCTCGACGTTGCTGGTCCCGCCGGCACGCCTAACCTTGCCGACCTCACCCTCGTCAACGTCAAGCCGCTGAGCGACTTCGGCGGCGCCGAGGCTGTGCTGGGCGAGTGGCGCACGGCAATCGGCGAGTAAGCGCCTCCTGAACAACACGCGATAACGCAAGGACATAGGGCAGTCCGCCGTCTCTCAAGGCCGGTGGATTGCCATTAAGCAGGACCTCATGAGGCATCTTGAAGCATTCTCGCTGGGCAAGAAGTTCGGCCATCCAGAGACCAACGAAGATAGTCTCGTGGTCCTGCCAAACCGCGGTTACGCCGTCATCGACGGCGTAACCGACCGCAACGGTACGCGCTATGGCGGAATGCTCTCGGGGCAGTTCGCCTCGCAAACCGTCCAGCGGGCCATCGAGACCTTTATGCTCGCGCAGGGCCGGAGCGACCAGCCCGAGCTGCAGTTTCAGGGCGGCGAGCATTTCGTCGCTTATCTCGGCAAAGCCATCCACGCTGGCTACGAGGAAAATGGCGCGCTTGCAGCGGTTGAAGCCGACTGGAAATTGCGGGGTGGCTGCACAGTGGTGGCCGCACTGATCATCGGCGACCGGCTCGAGGTGATTGCCGTCGGCGACAGCGGCATTCGCATCAACGGCACAGACACGCTGCAGGTGCTGAAGCCGCTCGACGACATCACCGCCATTCTGCGCCGCGAGACCTGGCGCTATTTCGAGGCGCAGGGCAAGCCGGCCGAGGAAGCCGATCGTCTCGCGACATCAATGACGTGGCAGGGCACGCAGAACCAGCCGGCAGACAGTCCCACCGCCGAGCCTACAACCAATGCTGCTATTGAGGCCAAGGCGCTGACCGCGTGTCGGGCGCATCTGCCGAGCGTGCCGGAAGACGAAATCCTGACCCTGATCCGGGGCGGCATTTCCCACGGTCAGGGCAAGTTCCAGAATGTGACTGAGCCGGTGCTCGGCTATGGCTGCATCGACGGTTTCGCCGTGCCCAAACGATATATCGAGACCCGCAGCTATTCGATCGAAGGGATCGAGACAATCGAGCTCTTCTCCGATGGCTATTTCAAGCCCGGAGCGGTATTTGGCGTGGAATCCTGGGAAACCGCATTTCAGGAAGTCGAGACCGAGGACTTCCACAAGATCGGGCGATTTATGAGCACCAAGGGCACGACCCCAACCCAACTTACCGACGACCGTACCTATCTGGGCGTCCGCTTCAAATGAGTGGAGACACCAAGCCACGGCAGACCCGACGTCCAGAGGCCCAGATGCTGGAGACCGGCCGTGCCGGTGAGCGGCGGCAGGCCATTCTCGAGGCAGTGCGCACCAATGGCGCTGCCTCAGTTGCCGAGCTTGCAGCGCGTTTCGACGTGACCTACCAGACCATCCGCCGCGATCTGCGCACGCTCGAAACGCAGGGGCTGCTGCAGAAGGGCTTTGGCGGCGCCTTCGCCTCGCCAGGCGTGGCCCAGCACACCCATGACGAACGCAATGCCAGCCAGAAGTCGATGAAACGCCGGTTGGTTCTGGCGCTCGAGGAATTCATCGCCCCGGGCGCCACGATCTTTGTTGGCCTCGGCACGACATTCGACAGCCTGCACGAAGTGCTGACGCGCCATCCGGGCGTGCTGATCGCGACACCCAATCTTGAGGTGGCCCATTCCTGCGCGCTCAAGACCGACGCCACCGTCTATGTCTATGGCGGCTATGTGCGCAACAAGGACTCCTCGGTGCTGACACTGGCGGACGAGAGCCGGCATCGGTTCAAATTTGACCTGGCAGTGATCGGCACCAGCGCGATCGACCGCGATGGTACGGTGCAGGAATTCGATCCCCTGGAGGTCGATCTCGTCCGCTCAATCCTGCCGCTGTCGCGAAAGATCATCCTTGTGGCGCATGAGGAAAAGTTCGGGCGCCGCGCGCCGCATGTCGTGACCAGCATGGCTGACATCGACGTGCTGATCACCAATGGCGACCCCCGCCCCCGGTTCGAAGACGCGGCCGTACTCGGTTCAACCCGGGTGATCGCGATCAGCTAGCACGCGCCAATGCCCTCAAGCGTCGGTTGAAGGTCGGAGCTCCACCGCAGTGTTCCAGGATCAAGCCTGATGCCGTGATGGCTGAGGCTTTTTGCGATTGCCTTGCGCGGCGCAGTGGCGGCCATTGCCACGACGGTCTCAGGTGGCAGCCCTGTCCAGTTGATGGTGTTGCGCACCGCGGCATCCAGGCAGAGCGCCGAGCCGGCCAGATTGACCCGCCCCGGCTGGACCATTGCGCCCTCTCTCGTGCGCTCAATCTGCATACCGGCAAAGCTGTAGACGCCCGGCGGTGCGGCGGCACCCAACACCGCGTCTGTGACGAGGATGCACTTGTCGGGCCCCTTCAGCCGGATCAACGCTGCGAGCGCCTGCGGCGACATATGGTGCCCGTCAGCGATGAGGCATGCGGCGAGACGCGGTTCGGACAGCTGCGCGACGAGCGTGTTCTCCAGCTTGGGGAGCTGGTGGGGCAGACCATTGCCAAGATGGGTGGAGAGGGTCACCCCCATGTCTGCCGCGACGCGCACGGCGTCGAAACCGGCGGCCGAGTGGCCGATGGAGATGGTCTTGCCGCGCCGAGTCATCTCGGCAATAAAATGGAGGGCGCCGCTGCGTTCGGGCGCGAACGTGATCAGCAGGATGGGGCGGCTGAGCCCCTCCTCCAGGACGTCCAGCAGGGCCACGTCCGGATCGACCATGGCGCGTTCGGGATGACAGCCGGAGTAACCAGGCTGTGCGAGGAGAAACGGCCCCTCGAGATGATAGCCCGGCACCATGCGCGGGCCGAGGCGGCTGGTGCGCACTGCGCGATCGAGCGCGACGAGACGCTCCGACAATTGCTGCGGAAGCGCCGTAATGATCGTCGGCAGGCACTGCGTCACGCCCGAGGCCAGCATGGCCTCCAGAGCATGGTCCAGTTGCGCCGCGGTGAGCGCCGGATCATTGAAATCAATGCCTGCATAGCCGTTGACCTGAAGATCGAACAGGCCTTCGCTGATCATGACAGTTCGCTCGCCGAGGCGGTGTCGAGATGGAGGGTGGCATCGGTGTGCTGCTGCAGGATCGAGGCGGGATAGAGCGGCGAGACCGCTTCCTCAACCGCCTGACGGACCGCCTTGGCCTTCCGCTTGTCAGGCACAGAGAGAATGATTTTCTGCGACTTCATGATCTGGCGGATGCTCATCGAAATTGCCCGTCGCGGGACGGCATCGAGGCTTTCGAACCAGCCCTCACCCAGCTGCTGCTTGCGGCAGGCTTCGTCGAGATCCACGACTATATAGGGCGCCTCGGTGGTAAAATCGGCCGGTGGGTCGTTGAAAGCCAGGTGGCAGTTTTCCCCGATACCGGCAAAGCAGACGTCAATGGTCTCCAGTACCAGCCGATCATTGAGACGGGCGAGCTCGGCGTCGAGATCGGGGGCATCTCCATCGACGGCTACGAATTCCCTCAGTGCGCCGACACGGTTGACGAGACGGTTTCGGAGATAGCCGCGAAAACTGGCCTTGTGATCCTCCGGCAGCCCGACATATTCGTCGAGGTGAAACACGGTGACCTTGCTCCACTCGATGTCGTGGCGCACGAGTGCATCGAGCATTTCAAACTGGCTGGCGCCAGTCGCGACAATGACGCTGGCGCCGCCCTTTTTGGCGATTGCCTCGACGATGGCCGCAGCCCCCATCTCGGCTGCACGCCGGCCCAAAAGGCCTGCATTCTCGTGTACCACCAGCTCCATGACATCCTCCAGATAGTCTTCACTGCGCACACTGTCTGATGTGCGCCGCCGATGCAAAGCTATCGAGAGCCAGGTCCCTGCCTTAGCCGTCGATAGCAAGGGTCAGTCAGGCGCGCCCGCGGAACGGGGCCATCCACCCAAGTCCCTCGGTCGTCGTCGTCCTGGGCTTGTATTCGCAGCCGACCCAGCCTGAGTAGCCGAGACGGTCGAGCTCGCCGAGGATGAAACCGTAATTGATCTCGCCGGTGCCGGGCTCGTTGCGGCCGGGATTATCGGCAATCTGGACGTGACCGATCCGATCGAAGAGGCGCTCGAAAGTGCGCATCAGATCGCCCTGGGAAATCTGCATATGGTAGAAATCGTACTGGATCTTGAGGTTGTCGACTCCGGCCATCTCCATGATCCGCTCGGCATGGGCGGTGGTCGACACGTGGTAACTCGGCATGTCGATGCGATTGATCGGCTCTGTCACCATGGCAATACCCGCATCGGCGAGGCGCGGGGCAGCATAGGCGAGATTGTTGGCCAGCGTGCGATCGAGAATTTCCGTGTCGACACCTTCCGGCGCAAGACCAGCGAGACAGTTCACTGTCGGGCAGTTCAGCGCCCGCGCGTAGGCGATTGCCGTATCGACGCCGCGACGAAACTCTTCGATCCGATCCGGCAGACAGCCGAGACCACGTTCACCCGCAGCCCAGTCGCCGACCGGCAGATTGAACAGCGCCTGTACTACGCCGGCGTCCGTGAGGGCCGCAGCGATGGCGTTCTTGTCGAGCTCGTAGGGCGACACATATTCCACGGCGCCAAAACCATCAGCGGCCGCCCGGGCAATCCGCTCGAGCAAGGGCACCTCTTGGTAGAGAAAGGACAGGTTGGCAGCAAATTTAGGCACGAGGCGTCTTCCTTGGGTCAGGCGGTATAGCAGTTGCGGTGCAGCATGCAGAGCCTACCGTGAACGACGCAAGTGAAGAACACCAATACGATAACCATGCCCTGCCCGCGGGCCTGTGTGTCAGTTGTCGCGATGGACGAGGCGACCGGCGCGAGTGGTTGGCGCACCATTGGCGGAGAATGAGAGCGCGCCGTTGACCATGACCCAGTCGATGCCGACCGATTGCTGCAGCGGGCTCTCGTAGGTCGCGAGGTCCCCGACAGTATCGGGGTGAAAGGCGACCAGGTCGGCGAATTTGCCGGGGGCGATTTCGCCACGGCGGGTCAGGCCAAACACTTTTGCGGTGAGGCCAGTCATCTTGTGAACGGCGGTCTCGAGGTTGAACAGCCCGACATCACGGCTGTAATGGCCCAGCACGCGGGGGAATGTCCCCCAGAGGCGCGGATGGGGGTGGACGTCGTGCGGCAATCCATCCGAGCCGATCATTGACAGGTCCGAGCTCAGCACGCGACGCACATCGTCTTCATCCATCTGAAAATAGATGGCGCCAGCCGGCTGCAGCCTCGACGTAGCTGTGTGGATATCGACCCCCCATTCATCCGCGATATCGACGATATAGCGACCCGTCATCTCGGGATGGGGCTCCGACCAGGAGATCATGATCGGATAGGTGTCCGTCATCAGGTCCGCCCGGAGATTGGTGGAGCCCGCGGAATAGGGGTAGACGTCGAAATTGATCGGATGCTCCTCGGCGAGCGCTGCGATCTTGGGCAAGGTCTGTTCGGTGCGGCCCCAATTTTCGACGCCGGCACATTTGTGGTGCGAGATGATCAGCGGGGTCCCGGCGTTTTTCGCCGTTGCAACCGACTCGTCGATGCTTTCGAGAACATTTTCGAATTCATTGCGCATGTGGGTGGCATAGACACCGGCATGTTCCGACACATAGCGGCCGAGCGCGGCCACCTCGTCGGCATCGGCCGCGGCGTTGGTCGGATAGAAGAGCCCTGTCGACCAGCCGACGGCACCGTTTTCCATCGCTTCGGTTAGCATATCGCCCATGCGCGCAATCTCGGCATCAGTCGCCTTGACGGTAATGTCAGGCATGACGGCGAGGCGGAGCGCCGAGTGGCCGATGAGTGCCGCCACATTGATCGCCGGTTTTACACTGGCAATGGCCGCGGCGTAGTCAGCGAAAGTTGGAAACTGGTATGAGGCGGCGTTACCGAGCAGGTTCATCGGCGGCGGCGGCTCGGACGAAAACTGCACCGGCACAAGCGAGATACCGCAGTTCCCGACCACCACGGTGGTAACCCCCTGGCTGATTTTTGGCAGCATGTCGGGTGCATCGAGCACGATGCGATCATCGTGCGTATGGGCGTCAATGAAGCCCGGCGCAAGCGCCAGGCCGGCCAGGTCAATCTCATTGGTCCCTTGCTCGAGGATCGTGCCCACGGGCCCCACCGCGGTAATGACATCGCCTCGCACTGCAACCTCCCCTAGATAGGACGGGGCGCCGGTTCCGTCGATGATCCGGGCATTGCGGAACACCCAATCGGGTTTGGAATCCTGTTGCGAAAACATGGCCTTACTCGTGGGGTTTGATTGTTTTCATCAGAATGGTCGGGTCAGTCGCCGGCGCTGGAATGGCAATGCCGATACTGGCCACGGTGTAGCGCACGCGGCGCAGGGTTTCGCGCGCGTCCGGGCCGCGTTCTGCAGCGACGCCGGCAGCAATCGTGTCGATGGCCAGCATGTGCGCATAGCGCGACGGCGTCGGGGAATAGACGTTCTCATCCTCGGCCACGACGATGGGAATGAGGATGTCAGCGCCTTCAGCGACAGGGGTATCCGGCCGCGACAACGCGATCGTTGTCGCGCCGAAGGAGGTCGCAATCTGCAGGGCCTCGGCGACCGCCTTGGAGCGCCCACTGTTGGAGATGGCGAGCACGACATCATCCTTGCCGAGCGTCGCCGCCGACATACGCTGCTGGTGGCCATCGATATAAGCGGAGACCGGGACGCCCATGCGGAAAAGGCGCAGTTTTGCGTCTTCCACAAGGCTCGCCGAGCCACCGCCCTGCCCGTAAATATCCACGCGCCGGGCCCGCGAAATGGCGGAGATGGCGCGGGCCACCGCGTCGGTGTCGAGGCCATTGAGCGCGTCACGCATGACGTTGACCGCGCGCGTCATGATCGACTGCGCTAATTGGCCGGCGTCGTCGTCGAACTGGCGATCGGGCTGAAGATAGGCGGCAGCGACCGTCAGCGTGGTCGCCAGGTTGATCTTGAAATCGGCGAACGAGGCGCACCCGATGGACCGGCAGAACCGCGTCACCGTGGGCTGGCTGACCTCCGCTGCAGCAGCCAGTTCGGCAATCGTCATGCGCGTCGTAGCCTCGTAATCCGTCCGAACGGCTTTCAGCACCTGCAGTTCCGCGGGAGACAATTGCGGCTCCACGCGCTGCATGCGGGAGACGATATCGATCACATCGGACTGCCCGCTGGTCTGGCTGTTGTTTGGCGGAGACTTGGTCATACGCGTGGCGCCCTGCCCTCTGGTTCGCAAGAAATTGAATTACAGGATGAAGGCCGTTTCGCAAGTGGAATTTGCCCACGGACCTCACAAGACGGGTCCAATAGCCCTCATCAAGACAATCAAAATACTGCATAAGCCCTTATTTTTCGCGCGAAAAGCATCAAATCCGCCCCCATTGTAATACTAAAGTCGTATACGCATATCTCTGAAATTCTGTTTCAGTTCCCACCAGAGGGAGAGTGCTGATCCGATGAGGACGGCGCTCGAAGAGTAAGCGACGGTGAGGGAGGGACGCTGCATGCTTGATGCAGCCGGGGCGCATATTGACGCCCAAAATCCGGCAAAGATGACGATTGAACACGCCTCGAAGGTCTACCAGACCAAGTCTGGTGGCGTTCATGCGCTCGATGACGTTTCGATCAATGTGCGGGAAGGCGAATTCCTGTGCCTGCTCGGACCATCGGGTTGCGGCAAGTCGACCCTGCTGTGGTCGATGGCCGGTCTGCACAGCCTGAGTGGCGGCCAGATCCGGCTCGGCTCCGATGTCATCAACAAGCCGCATCCCGAGATCGCCATGATCTTTCAGGAAGCGAACCTGCTGCCCTGGCGCAATCTGGCGCGCAATATTGAGCTGCCATTCGAAATCAAGAAGCAGGCGCCCAATCGCGAGCGGATCGAAAAACTGCTCAAGCGCGTGGGCCTCGAAGGCTTCGAGACCAAATATCCGCGTGAATTGTCGGGTGGCATGCAGCAGCGTGCATCCATTGTACGGAGCCTGGCCGTTGACCCGTCGGTGCTGCTGATGGACGAGCCGTTTGGCGCGCTCGATGCGTTTACGCGCGATGAGATGAACCTGCTCATCCAGGAGATCTGGATGGAGACGGGCAAGACCATCATCTTCATCACCCACTCCATCACCGAGGCGGTGTTTCTGGCAGACCGGATTGTGGTCATGTCCGCCCGCCCAGGCCGAATCTCGAACATCGTCGACGTCGACCTGCCCCGTCCGCGGCCGGTCAAGATCCAGACCACACCGGACTTCCTCGAACGGGTCGAAGCCATCAAGGGCATGATCGACCACCGTCCGGTCTCGTGATTGCCAGGCAGGGAGAGATTTTATGAGCGACGCCTTGCATGACAAGATCCCGAGCTTCGGCGGGAAAGGTCAAAAGACCGAAGTGGGTATTGGCGGCGGTGCTGGCGCCCTCATGAGCGGGTCTAACCGCAGCGCCTTCGAGATTGCGATCATCATTCTGGTCGCTGTGGTGATCATTGGCGGCGCAGAGCTGCTGATCCGCATCTTCGAAGTGCCGCTCTATATCCTGCCACCGCCCAGTGCGATCGGGGCGGCGCTGATATCTGAATGGCCGTTCCTGTGGCCGCATCTGGTCACGACGCTATGTGAGCTTTTGATCGGCTTTACCATCGGCGCTTCCATCGGCTTCATCCTGGCCGCGGTGATCACCCAATTCCCGTTCGCCGAGAAGATCATCACGCCTTACATCCTGCTTCTGGTGACAACGCCGATGCTGGCGCTGGTTCCGCTCTTGGTTCTTCGCTTCGGCTTCGGCTGGGAACCGCGCATCATTGCCGTGGCGCTGGCATCGGGCCCGATGGTGATGATCAATTCGGCGACCGGTTTCCGCCGCGTTGACCTCGCAAAAATCGCCCTCGCCCGGTCCTTTGGTGCCTCGACCTTCCAGATCTTCACCAAGATCCGCATCCCCATGGCCATGCCGATGATCATGGTGGGCCTGATGATCGGCTCAATATTCGGGTTGCTGACGACTGTCGGCGCCGAGATGGTCGGGGGCGCTGAGGGCTTGGGGAACCGCCTCAACTATTACTCATCGATGATCCGCATGCCGCAGTTCTTCGCCGTCATCGTGCTGCTCGCGACCATCGGCATCTCCATCTACGTCATCTTCTTCCAGATCGGGAAGAAATGGACCAGCTGGGAGTCCTGAGACCCCAGCACGGCGCCTGACAGAGAGGTTGGGCGTCAACCGGACATATGGGAGGAAATCTATGTCCAATCTGCTGACTACGACGACTATCACCCGCCGCCGCATGCTCCAGATCGGTGCCGCGGGTATCGCGCTCTCGTCCATCGGCATGAGCGGTCGCGCCTTTGCCCAGGACGGCGCTGTTCGCTGGGTCTCGCCGCGCGGCTCGCTCGAAGTGGTGGACGATTTCGCCTACTGGGTCGCCAAGCGTATGGGCTATTTCGGCGATCTCGAAACCTCGGTGGAAGCCGGCCCGCAGGACGCTACCGCCGCCATCAAGCTTGTGGATCAGAACCAGTCGGATTTCGGCTACCCCTCTCCAGGCGTGCTTTCGCTTGGCCTCGAACAGGGAATGAAGCTCAAGTCCGTGTTCCATATCATGGCCGGCGACGTGTTCGACTTCGCTTTCCAGAAGGGCAAGGCACCAGCCGATCTCAAGGGCATGGAAGGCATGACCATCGTTCTCGGCTCGGCTGGCTGGCAGTCCATTGCTGACCCGATGCTGGCCGCCGCCGGTGTCGATCTCTCGACCATCAAATATGTCGAAGTCGCCGGTTGGGGTCAGTCGCTTGCACAGGGCCAGGCCGATGCGGCGCTCACCTGGGAAGGCCTGCGCGCCCAGTGGCGCGGCCAGGGCTTTGATTTCGACTACCTGCTGGGCAAGAACGCCTCGGTGTTCCCGGCCAACAGCTTTGTCGTCCGCGCCAGCGATCTCGAGGATCCGGCGCTGGTCGAGAAGTACACGAAGTACCTTCGCGGATGGGCCATGGGCCTCGAATTCGGCTGGCTCAATCCGGCAGCGGCAACGCAGATCGCGATGGACGAATTCCCGGGCCTGGCCACGCAGATGGACCCCGCAACCGCTGTTGAATCGCTGATGCAGCAGAGCGGTCTTATGCACGCCCATTGGGACAAGCGCGGCAAGTGGGGCCTGCACCTCGAAGACAGCTGGCAGACCTATTTCGATGCCATCCATGCGATCGGCCAGATCTCGCAGCCACTCAAGGCTGGTGATGTCGTCACCAACGCGCTGATCGACGGCGCCAACGACTTTGACCACGCCAAGGTCAAGGCCGACGCGGACGCCTTCGAACTGCGCGACGAATACAAGGCCGTCGACATCGCTGCCATCGAAGCAACCCTCTGATCGAGACCGGCGGGCGGGGTCACAGGCCCCGCCCCTCTTGCAACTGACGAGGCATAATCGTGTTCGAATTTGACCACGTGGGCATCACCACGACCATCAAACAGCCGCAGGAAGACTGGGTCGAGCAATCGCGCCTGTGGGTCACCAATCCGCGCAACCACCCCGAGCACATCGAATTCTTGCGCTACGAGCCGGATAGCCCCACTCCTGATATCGTCAAGAACAACCCCCATGTCGCCTACAGGATCGACGACATGCAGGCGCGCCTTGCAGAGGTCGATGAAATCCTGATCCCGCCATTCATTGTCGGTGACTTCCTCGAAGTCGCCTTCGTGCTCAAGCACGGCGCGGTGTTCGAATATATGCGGTACCTCAAGGACGGCTGGTTCGGGCAATGAGCTACAAGGCCATTCTGAGCTACGCATGGGATCTGGCCGAGCATGGGGTTAGGAACTCCATCTCGTCCTTCGCCGAAATGGGGCTCGACACCGTCTCCATGGCCGGTACCTACCACGCCGGCAAATTCCTCCGTCCCCAGGGCAAATCGGGAAAGGTATATTTTCCCGAGGACGGCACTGCCTATTTCCGCCACGACGACAGCCGCTATGGCACCATCAAGCCCGCGCCGAACTCGATCCTCAGAGAGACCGATGTCCTGGCGCAGCTGTGCGACGACGGCCGGATGGATATCAACGTCTGGCTGGTGCTGATGCACAATACGCGGCTGGGCATGCAGCATCCCGACGCGGTGGTGCGCAACGCCTTCGGCGATCCGTATTTCTACAACCTCTGCCCAAGCGCTCCGGCCGCCCGGGACTATGCCATCGGCCTCGCCAGAGACGTAACCGAAAGCTATCCGGTTGCGGGAATTAGCCTTGAGGCACCCGGTTTTACCCCATACGCGCACGGCTATCATCACGAGATGAGCTTTGTCCGTCAGGACCCGATGTTTGAAGGCCTGATGGGGTTGTGCTTTTGCGAGCATTGCGTGGCCGGCGCGACGGCGCAGGGCGTCGAGGCGGAAAGCCTCAAGACGGAAGTCGCCGCGCGGATCGAGAGCTTTCTCGACAGCGATGTCGATATTCCCGATGACATGGGCCGCGCCTTCTGGATGGCCGAGATTGTCGGCAATGCCGATCTGCGCGCCTATCTCGATTTCCGGGCCGAGCAGGTGTCCAGTCTTGTTGCCGAAATCCGGGACCGCGTCCGCGCTGATGCCAATGTGGCGGTCATTCCATCGGTGGCGCGACCAACAGGCGGGGCATGGTACGAAGGCACTGATCTCAAGACTGTCGCCGAGATCACCGGCATTATCGAAGCTTGCTTTTATGAGCCCAGCGCGGCCCGCATTGCGGCGGATCTGTTTGACCTCAAGCACCGTGTCTCCGGCGACACCACCATCCGCGGCATTCTGCGTCCGAGCTACCCGGATATCGAGAGCAAGGCGGAATTCCTTGCCGCCGTCGATATCCTGGTCAAAGGCGGGGTGACTGATCTCGCCTTCTATAATTGGGGACACCAGCGTCGCAAAAACCTTGAGTGGATTGGCGAAGCATTGGCGCGGGTGCCGCTATGAACGCGTTCGCGGGAAAAACGGTCGTCATTACCGGCGCGGCCGGTGGGATCGGGCTATGCCTGGCGCATTGGTTCGGCGCGAGGGGCGCGAGCATCGTGGGGCTCGACAAATCCGTCACCTCGGGCGGCGCGGCAAGCACGCTGGCCGATGCGGGCATCAATACGCGTTTCATGCGGCTCGATATCGGTGACGCCGAAGCGGTCGAGTCAGCGTTCGACGAGATCGAGACAGTGGACGTATTGGTCAACAATGCTGGCTACTCGCAGCACCACGTCCTGCGCTTGACCGACCCGGCAAGCTGGGCGGAGGAGATCAACGGCAACCTCAACGGCGCATTTTACTGCGCCCATGCCAGCGCCAAAAGCATGAAGGCGCAAAAGTCCGGCGTGATCATCAACATCGCCTCGGTCAATGGCCAGAGCGCGCTGGGCGACCCGGCCTACTCGGCGGCCAAGGCTGGCATGATCGCGATGACGAGGACGCTGGCCCAGGAGCTTGGCAAATATGGCATTCGCAGCAATTGCGTCATGCCGGGCACTGTGCGCACGCCGCTATGGCGGGAGCGCGCGCAGAAGGACCCCGATGTGCTCAAGACACTGGAGCGCTGGTATCCGCTCGGCCGCATTGTCGAGCCGGACGAAGTGGCCTCGGTGGTTGGATTTCTCGCTTCCGACGCGGCCAGTGCCGTGTCCGGCGCCGTCATACCGGTCGATTGCGGCCTCAGTTCAGGAAACATTGTGATGACCCGCGAGCTCACGCTCGAGGATCTTTAGGGGGAGAAAATCATGTCGCAATTGCGCATTGGCATTATCGGGCTTGGCTGGTTCGGGGAGATCCACGCCGAGACCATCATGGGCATTCCCAATCTGAAGCTGGACGCACTGTGCACGCGCACGCCGGACCGGCTTGCCGAACAGGGCAAGAAGTTCGGGGTTTCCAAGCTCTACACCGACTACCATGACATGCTCGCCGACCCTGATATCGATGCGGTGTCGATCTGCACCATGTGGGACCAGCACACCGAGCCGGCGATTGCGGCGCTCAAGGCCGGCAAGCACGTCTTCCTCGAAAAGCCGATCGCTTCGACCGTCGAGGACGCCCGCAAGATCGTTGAAGCGGCACAGGGCTCGAAGGGCATCTTGTTCATCGGCCACGTCGTGCGCTTCAACCCGCGCTTCCGCATGGCCAAGCAGGCGATCGACGAGGGCCGGATCGGCAAGATTGTCGCCCTCTCCTCCCGCCGCAATATTCCGGCTGCCTGGACCCCGACGATCCTCACCAAGATCGGGCCGATCGTCGGCGACGCCATCCACGACACCGACATCATGCTGTGGCTGACCGGCGAGAAGATCGTCTCGGCTTATGCCCAGACCGTGTCGATCCGTAACCTTACCCATCCCGATATCGGGCAAACCATGTTCCGCTTCGAGAGTGGGGCCACCGCTACCCTCGAAACCGTGTGGTCCATGCCGGACAAGACCCCATTCGACATTGACGAGCGCATGTCGATCATCGGCACCGAGGGCATCATCCACGTTCAGGACACGTTCCCGAACCTCGCCATTGTCGATGGCGACAAGCTGCACAGCCCGGACACGACCTATTGGCCGATGTTCGACGGGGTGCGCGGCGGCGCCCTGCGCGACGAGTTCGTCTATTTCACCCGCAAGGCGCTCGCCGGCGAACAGCCCGATATCGGCCGTCCCGAAGACGCCGCAGCCGCGCTTGAGGCGTGCCTCGCAGCCGAAGAATCCGCACGATCCGGAACAATCATCCGTATCGGCTAGAAGGGAATAGTCTAATGAGCACTCTACGCGTTCTCGTCGTTGGCCTGGGCAATATGGGCATGAGCCATGCCAAGGCTTATGCAAAGATCGACGGATTTGAGGTGGCCGGGGTTTGCACCCGCCATATCGACGACGTCCAGTTGCCAGAGGCCCTGCAGGGGGCAAAACGCTTCAACGATTTCGACACGGCGCTGGCTGAACTCAAGCCCGACGTTGTTTCGATCAACACCATGCCCGACACACACGCGCCCTACGCCATCAAGGCAATGGAGACCGGGGCCCATGTGTTTGTCGAAAAGCCGATGGCGCTCACCGTCGCAGACGCCGAGCGCGTGGTGGAGACGGCCAAGCGGACCGGCCGGAAACTGGTGATCGGTTATATTCTTCGCCAGCATCCGAGCTGGAACAAGTTCATCGAGATCGCCCGCGAGCTCGGAACGCCGCTGGTGTTCCGCATGAACCTCAACCAGCAGTCGAACGGGGAGACATGGTCCTGGCACAAGCGCCTGATGGACAGCTTCACCCCACTCGTCGACTGCGGCGTCCACTATGTCGACGTCATGTGCCAGATGACCGACGCCAAGCCGGTCAAGGTCCATGCCATTGGCGCCAAGCTGACCGACGAGGTCGCCAAGCAGAACTATGGCATGCTTCAGGTTCAGTTCGATGATGGCTCGGTCGGCTGGTACGAAGCCGGCTGGGGGCCGATGGTCAGCGAAACCGCCTTCTTCGTGAAGGACGTGTTCGGCCCCAAGGGCTCGGTCTCCATCGTCATGGCGGAGAATGCGGAGGGTGTGAAGTCGGACGATATCAACGCGCACACCAAGACTAACCAGATCCTGCGCCATTACGCCGACATGACGCGTCCGGATGAACGCATCGACATGTCCGATGAGCCCGACCACGACGAGCTCTGCGAACGCGAGCAGCGCTATCTGCTGAAAGCCATCACCGAGGATATCGATCTCAGCCAGCACATGACCGACGGGGTCAACAGTCTCCGTATCGTGCTCGCCGCCGACGAATCCATTCATTCCGGCGAAGTCGTTCGCCTCTGATCAATCCGGGCCCGGTAACGCCGGGCCCTCCCCTTTTAGGACAATCCAATTGAATAACATCGACCTTCAGGGCCAGGTGGCCGTGATCACCGGCGGCGCACAGGGGCTGGGCTTTGCCATGGCCCAGCGCATTCTCGCATCCGGGGCCAAGGTCAGCCTCTGGGATCGCGACGGCGCCCTGCTCGAGAAGGCCGTCGCAGCGCTCGGCGCCGGCGCGTCCAGCAAGACTGTCGACATCACCGACCTGACCGGGCTGGAGCGCGTACATGCCGAGGTCGAGGCAGAGGTCGGGCCCGTTTCGATCCTTGTCAATTCCGCCGGAATTGCCGGCAACAATGCGCCTCTCGAAGATTACGACCCGGACGAATGGCGGCGGGTGGTCGAGATCAACCTCAACGGCACCTTCTACGTCAACAAGGTGGTCATCCCCTCGATGAAGGCCCGCAATTACGGCCGTATCGTCAATATCTCCTCGGTGGCGGGCAAGGAGGGCAATCCCAATCTCTCCGCCTACTCCGCCGCCAAGGCTGGGGTGATCGGGCTGACGAAGTCGTTAGGGAAGGAACTGGCCAAATATGACATCGCGGTCAATTGCATCACGCCGGCGACAGCCAAGACGCGCATCCTCGAGACCCTGACCGAGGAATTCATCAACTACATGCTGGTCCGCATTCCGCGCGGCCGGTTCCTTGAGGTCGACGAAGCCGCCGCGATGGTCGCCTGGCTCGTATCGAAGGACAACAGCTTTACAACGGCCTCGGTCTTCGACCTTTCCGGTGGCCGCTGCACCTACTGAGGCGCTCGCCCGACATGCATGGGTAACCGGCGGGTGACCAGTAAGTCACCCGCCAAATCCTTATTCGCCAGCGAGCTCGCCGGGGACGATCTGGGCGAACAACTTGCGATCGAGCGTCAGTTCGGCATCACCGGCCGGAGCGCCTGACGCGTGCAGCAGATAGGCCAGAATGTCGATATAGGTCGACTGCTCAAGACCACCGGGATTATCCGCCGGCATAGAGCCCGACATGAACAGGTAGTACTTCTCGGCGGTTGCATAGCCCTTGAAGATGTCCAGCATGTCGGCGCCGTGGCAACCGCCGCAGCTCACCGCATAGGCCGACTGGCCGCGCGTCGCCTGCGCCTCTGTCACGGGAACCGCAACCGCGCTCTCCGCCATGGCCGTTGCACTCATCCCGCCGATCATCGTTGCAGCCAGTGCTGCCAGTGCCAGTTTATTCATTTCGTCTCCTCCTCAAGCCCTAACGGTGCGTGAGATTATCGGTCTTTGATTGTGATTTCTTCCAGCGTCGCGCGGTCGGCGGTGAGCTCCGAATTGCCCTGCGGAAACTCCGCGCGGTCGAGGAAGTAGGCCACGAGATCGAGATATTCCTGCTCGGTCAGGCTGCCCGGCGCGTGGCGCGGCATGGCCCCGGAAATGAAGTGGTAGAACTTCAGCGCCGTGGAATATTTCTCGAATGCCGTCACCAGCGTGTCCCCGTGACAGGCCGCGCATTGCATCCGGAAGACCTCCTGCCCGCGCTCGGCCTGTTCGGCCGTATAGGCGCCCTCCTCCGCCGCGCCCGGCATGACCAGTGCAGCCATGACGGCGCAGACGAGCGCATACTTCGTCAGCCCGGCGCGGGACCTAGTAATAATGGGCATCGGGATCCACCAGAGCTTCCTGAGCAAGGCGTATGGTCTCCTGGCAATCCGTGTCGACGACGATGGAGAGGCTGTTGGCCTCGTGCTTGGCCTTTGAGGCAGTGAGGCGATATTCACCCTTGGGCAGGAAGAAACGCGCAACGCCCGTGGCATCGGTGCGGCTGCGGTAGGGATGAAGCTGCACTTCGGCACCCGCCAGCGGCGTGCTGCCGGCACTGTCCATGACCGAAATCTCGACATGGCACTCGGGCGCCGGCACGTGTTTGACGCGCAGGCTCGCCTCCGCTGCCAACCGCGGAGGCTGCTCACTGGCCTCGGTCGACAGGGAAAACTGCTGGATGCCGAGCGCATCGCTACCGCGCAGCTCGAGCTCCACAAAATGGAGCGCTTCGCTGCCTGCCAGAACAGCGTCGGTGAAGGCAGTCCGGCCGACTTCCAGCCCGGCGGCGTCGGTGACCACCACGGTCATGCCGCTCATATTGCCCCCGTCGCTGCCCTTAAGGCCAATCTTGACGGCAAACGGCGTGCCGATGGGGACAGCGCTGGGCGTGTCCCAAACCAGAAGCGTGGTCTTGATCGGACGGACTGCAAAGCTGAGGACTGCCTCGACCGGTTCGTCCTCGTCTTCGGCGACGAGGCGCGCGGTCCATTCAAATGTGCCGACGCTGTTCGGCCCGGTAAATTCGAGCTGGTCGGTCTGGGCGACTTCGTCGGAAACGGCGCCGAGTTCAAACTGGCCGCGCGAAGCTCCAAGGTGGTCAAAGATTTCGACGAAGGAACCCACATGATCATGGGCGGCGCGGCAGAGAACCGTGAGGGTCGCATTCGCCTCGATTTCGGCTTCGCGCGCGAGAAAATAGAGATGTCCGGGCTCAAGCATGCTGATTATTCACTGCTGATGGTCCTGAAAGAACAGGCAGGCCCGGCGTCCGTGCGCCGGGCCTGCCCTGTACGACCGCTTAGGCGGCGGGCTCGTTGACCACGTTGGTGCCGGCGATGTAGCCGTGCACCAGACCGCGGCCGAGACCATGCTGGTTACCGCCACCGCTGGCTTCGCAACCGGCATAAAGGCCCGGAATGGGTTCGCCCTTCATGTCGAGAACCTGCGTCTTGCCGTTGATGCGCAGACCGCCGTAGGAATCGTGCCAGACGACGACGATCGACGCCGCATAGAACTTCGGGCGTTCGATCTTGTGCATCGGTGCATCCGCACCGCGGCCGAAGTCGGGGTCTTCGCCCGCGTCGACGAAGCCGTTCCAGCGATCAACTGTTGCAGCCAGATTGGTCATCGGCACGCGCTGGTACTTGTGACCGGCGTTGATCTTGGCCTGCAGTTCTTCGAGCGTATCGGCAGTGAAGAAGTAGCCATTGTCGGCGACGAACGGGAAGCGAAGATCCAGTTCGGCACGTTCCACAGCGCCTTCGTCAAAGATCGCCCAGAGTGGACCGGAGAAGAAGTCCGGGCCCTGAGAGCCGGAGTTCATCTGCAGCGCAGCGTCGAGACCGGCGTGACGGTTGTACATCGAGCGGATGTGGTCACGGCTCGAGTTGCGCCAGTCACCCTGCTTGATTTCCACGCCACGGGCCGGAACGTTGCTGCCACCCGGGAAGGCGCTACCAGCCGCGTTGCCACGCATCAGGTCCATGTCGTTGAAGAAGCGATCACCGACCTGGTTGACAGCGATGAAGTGCTCGAACGTGTTGGCGTTCGCTGCAAAGCCGGTCGAGCCGCGCACCGGGAAGGTCGGGTGCCCAGGATACATGTCGGTGTAGGCGTCACGGGTCGCAAGGCGTGCCGGAATATGGGCGGTCGCGCCATACGACAGGTTCTGCTGCATGCCGGAGAGGTTCGCACCAATCCGCATGGCGGCAATGATGCCGCTACCATCGCGGCAGTTTTCGCCGACGAGGGCCTGGCCGCTGGTGCCGAATGCCGGCTCGCGCATGGCAGGGTAGAACATCGAGCGGAACTGCGGGTTGCCCGAGTGACCGCCGGTTGCGATCACCACGGCCTTCCTGGCCTTGATGCGGATCTTTTCGCGGCGCTCGTCCACATTGCCATTCTGCCAGAGGCTTTCCAGACGCTCGGTCGCGCCGGGAACTGTGCGGGGCGAATAGCTGGCTTCCACACCGATGACGCGGCCGGTTTCCTCGTCGGTGATCAGCTTGTCCATGTGGCGGTTCAGCATAAACGGCACGCCCTTTTCACGGGCCGCAAATTCAAGGCTGCGCGACAGGGCCGCACCATTGGTCACGGCATTGGGGCCGACGATGGAGCTGCCGTCGCCCATGCGGCGCGGTGCGAAATGGCTGGTGTTTTCGCCGACGACGCCAGCGTCTTCACGGGTCACGGTGCCGGCCTTGATGTCGGTCTTGTCGCCGAGCATCAGGAACACGGAGGTACGGCGGGCGCGGGTCATGCCGCCATTGCCGTGGGTGCCGCTGATACGACCAAAACGGACATAATTGTCCATCAGGAAGTTGCGGGTATCAAAGCAGTTGTCGGCCCAGGCGCGGTGAAGGTCACGCTCGTTGTAGCGGTATGGCGCATTGGCAGAGTTATCGACGATGGACCAGTCCGTCATGTCGCGGAACAGATAGTCCGGATCTTCGGTCAGTTCTTCATCGGTGTGGAGCTTGCCGACGGTGATGAAACCTTCCTTGTCGACCTCACCGGCGATGTCGCGCAACTGCAGCGGGTCGCCGCCACCGAAGGAAACCTGCGCACCACTGTGAAGCATCACGCCGCCGACGTCAAAATTGGCGTCGATGACCAGAACGTCCGCACCCAGATCCTTGGCACGGATGGCGGTTGGCAGGCCCATGCAACCAGCACCGCAGACCAGAACGTCGACTTCATAGTCCCAGCCGTCGTCAGAGGTGTCCTGCGCCTGCGCAGTCCCACCGGCCAGCATGGCAGCACCGAGACCGGCGGCAGCGCCTACCTTGAAAAACTCGCGGCGTCCCTTGCCCTTGGTGTCGAGCTCCTCCGCTCCACCAATATTCGTGTCCTTCGACTTCATTTCTATCCCCTCAGAAAACAAATTCGGGGGTTACGGCGCAATTGGATTATTTTTTTTGCCACCCCCCAATTCATCCTTCAGGCCAAGGATTTTATTGTCAACGCACACTCTAAACCCCTGTCAAAACGCCATCCTCGCCTCATCGCCACATCGAGTGATGCGACAGAGCGTCGCTGCGGCAAGTCAGCCGTTGTAAATGCAGGGGAATTTTGGGTGGGAGCGGTGGCTGACCAGCCGCGCTCAACGCCGGCTGGTCAGCTGTCATATTAGACCTAAGTCTAATCCAATTTCGTATCTGATAGACTGATGGATCGCAGCAAATCGCGGTCGGCAGTCAGTTTTTGGTCGCTCGACTCTACGTCGTTCTCCCGCAAGAGGTAGGCTACGATGGAAAGATAGTCGTCATCGGTCAGCGATCCGGCGTCCTCCCAGGGCATGGTCAATGAGATGAGCGAATAGAATTGATCCATGTTGGAAAATCCCTTCACAACATCGATCATCGTGTAGCCGTGACAGCCAGAGCAGTTCTGAAGAAATACCGTCTCGCCCATCTCCGCCTGCTCTTTGGTATAATGACCCGCGCCACCGACTTCCTGGGCCAAGACAGGAGACTGCACTCCCAAAACCAAAGATACGCCGATTATTGCGAATGTATTCGTAAATTTATTTGAAATATTGACAGCCAACACCTTCACTCCTCCCAGATGTGCCGGGCAGGATTGCAGTTGCTTCAAACAGTTTCAACAAGCTTGTCTCTCGGACCGGGCTGAGACGGTTCCTTGGCGGGGGACGACTTTCGCCACCTCGACACCGAGAAAAGCACCCCTCCTCCGACGCCCAAACGCGGCGACAAAGCGACTATTGAGTCGTTGTGGCAGGCCTGGACACGGCTGTCTTCGCCCTTAGAGCGACCGTGTAGTTCAGCAGCGTGGCCAGGCCCAGAAGAACCAGAATGCCGGCGCCAAGGATCAGTCCGTCAAACAGCGGGTCGGGCTGACGTGGTGTCTTTACAACCTGCAGGAAAATGCTGATCACGGTGCCGGTCGCGAACACAGCCAGCCCCTGTCGGCCCATGGCGCGGAGCGGAGCGGCAAAGCGCGACTGGGCCAGGGTCAGCATCGCCGGCATATGCCCCAGGACATAAAACAGCGCCAGCGCGTGCAGCAGGCGCGGCAGCGCAACATAGGTCTTGTCAAACCAGGTGATATAGAAAGGCGCTCCCGCTTTGGAAATCATGCCGAGAACCGCCCTGCCCGCAGTCCCCAGTTCCGGGATTTTCATCCACAAAAGGACAAAGACCAGAAACGCCGCAGCCAGGGCATAAAGCGCCCCGTTGTAGGGGATGAATGTCTGGCCGCGCTTCATCGCCATTCCCGACAGCAGCCCGATAACAAAGAGCAATTGCCAGGAAAACGGGTTGAAGAACCATCCGCCAGAATTGGGAAAATTCGGAAGGTTAATCCGAAACTGGCCTGCCAGAACCCAAAGCGCGACCGACAGGCCGAGCATCAGCCAGGGGCGCCGCAATCCGATCAGGAAGGCAATTGGCGCGGCGAGCAGCAGAACCGCGTAGAGCGGCAGGATATTGAGATAGCCAAGCTGATGGGTCAGCAGCGGGATGCCGATCAGTGCCTGCAGCGGCTGGGTGATGACTGGCTCGACATTGTTCTTGAGCAGGACCACCGGCATGGCAAACCACAGCGCCGCCCCGGCAAAAATGGCGAGGCAAAGCATGGTCACGGCGATGTGGACGAAATAGAGGTAGCGAGCCCGGGCCCAGACCCTCGCAATGGCCGACCAAAGGTTTTTCCCGTCCAGGAAGGCGCTGGAATAGGCCAGCCCTGCCGCAAGACCGGACATGAATACAAAGGCTTCCGCCGAGTCCGAAAACCCGAAATTGCGGTTTGTATAGGTCTCGTAGATGGTGCCCGGAACATGATTGATGAAGATCATGATCAGCGCCAGGCCCCGAAACATGTCGAGGCGGGGATCACGACCCGCGGCAACAGTCCCGTCCCTGCTGGCGCGGGATGGCACGAGGGCGTTCCGCAGACCTTGCCAGCCCGGCAGCTCCGTTGAACGCGGCGCGATCTCAGGCAATGACATGGTCAGTTGACCTCACCATAACCGGCGCGGGGCGGCCGTCGACCGGCAGATGTGCCCCGCCCCAGGCGGCGAAAATGGCGCGCTGCTCGCGGATCACCGGCGAGGGCGATGCCTCCATCTCGGTCAGGAACAGTTTGGCACCAGCCTTGCGGCGGGGCATCGAGGTCGCCCAGATGAGCAGCGGTGCGGCCAATGCGGGGACGGTTGCCGGAGCCAACCACAGGGCAGTGCCCGGAGCGGCGATCACTGTTGCGCCGAGGGCGAGAGCGGCGAGAGCCACCATCCACCAGCTGGCGCGGAGGGCTGCGCCGAGCGGCACGAGAGTTTGCCCGCGCTGCGTCGCCGGCCAGCCCCCATCGAGCCGCAACAGGACCTGCGCCACCGAACGGCTCTGCATCAGCAGCATCGTCGGGGCCAGCAGCGTGGAGAGAAAGATCTCGCCCATCACTGAGCCGAGGGCGACAAGTGTCCCGCCAAAGCGACGGTTCTCGCCATCGATCGCGCCGCGCGCCAGGATCATCAGCTTGGGCACGATGAGGATGGACGCCACAGCCAGGCCCAGAACCCAGACCGGAATCGGAGAGCGCGCGAAATCAGGCAACATTGCCGGTAGATTGGGCAGTAGAGCCCCGGCAATGCTCGCCACCAGCAACAGCAGCCAGAGCGGCGAGGCCAGATAAGCCATGATGCCCTGAATGAAGGTAAACCGGCTCCAGGCCTTGAGCCCCGGCGCAAACAGCAGCCGACCGTGCTGCAGATTTCCCTGACACCATCGCCGGTCGCGCTTGGCATATTCGATGAGATTGTCCGGTGCTTCCTCGTAGGAGCCCTTGAGCCAGGGATCGACCTCAACCTTCCAGCCGGCGCGGGAGAGAAGCGCGGCTTCGACATAGTCGTGGCTCAGAATATGTCCGCCGAACGGCGGTGTGCCCGACAATTCCGGCAGGCCGCAGCTGGCCGCGAAGGCGCGCATTCGCACCATGGCGTTGTGCCCCCAATAAGGGCCTTCGCGCCCCTGCATCAGCGAGGCGCCCCGCGCGTAGGTCCGCGACAGATAGGCGGCTGCAAACTGGATCGAGCGCCCGAAGAGGGTCTGCGCATTGATGATTGTCGGCACCGTCTGCAGCAGGCCGAGCTCCGGGTCCGCCTCCAGTCGGCGCGCCATGGCGACGATGGTTTCGCCTTCCATCAGGCTGTCCGCATCAAGGATCAGCGCGAAGTCGTAGGCACCGCCGGAGCGGGAAACGAAATCCTCGATATTGCCGGCCTTGCGCCCAAGATTCTTATCGCGCCGCCGATAAAAAATCCGGCCTTCGCTCTGGGGTTCGACCAGCAGGCGCTGGAACTCAGACACTTCCTCGGCAGCAATTTTTGGATCCTGAGTGTCCGACAGCACGGCAAAATGGAAGCTTTCGGCGACTCCCAGCTGAACGAGGCTGCGGTTCATGGCGGCAATGCGCGCAAAGGTTGCGAGCGGGTCTTCATTGTAGACCGGCACCAAAATGGCGGTGCGCGAGTTCAGCGGGCCATCCTGTTTCGGGCGTGCAGGTCGGGGCACAAAGACGCCGAGAACAGCAGGCACGCCGCCCCAAACCAGCCAGAAGCCGCTGATGGCCACAAGGGCGCAGCGCAACAGGTCGAGCCAGTTGAGCCCGCCTTCCCCAGTGAAGCGCAGGAACAGCCACGCCCCGGCCAGGCTAAGGCCGGCGGCCGTGAAGAGAGCGAAGAAACGGAGAAGGATAGTTCGGACCATAAACTAGGGCGCTCAGCGTTCCGAGAATGGCCAGAAGGCTGCCCGGATCGCGCGCATCAGCAACCCGCGTGACTCCAGACGCTGCTTGGGCATGAACATGGGTGCATCGGGCAATCCCGCTGCGAGGGGGAGATCTGTGATGTGCTTCATGCTGCGGGCCTCCACTGGTAGAGCCAGGTTTCGGTGAGTTTCTTGCCCATCCCGACGAGATAGGCTTTGAGCTCAAGCGTGGCGCCGGGATCGGCCTCGACATCGAGCACCAGGCGCCAGACATCATTGGCGTCGATCCGCGACAGCACCGAGCTGCGCACCACGCCACCGCCAACGGTGGCCAGCACGTCAATCGGGGTGCCGGCCGGCAGAGCGGCGAGGTCGCCGCCCTTGAAGTCGATAACGAACTTGCGAAAATTGGCTGCGTTCTCGACACCAGACACACCACCAACGCCGCCGCGCGTCTCGGCCACATAGGCAAGGCTCGGGTTCTGCTCGGGGTTAAGATCACCCCAGATCAGCCGGTAGCTATACTCGCGTGCCTCACCGGCGCGGGCAGGTTCCGCCGGGATCCAGAAGGCAACGATATTGTCGTCGGCTTCGAGTTTGGCCGGAATTTCGATCAGACGCACCATTCCCTGCCCCCATGCGCCGATCGGCTCGACGCGGAGGGACGGCCGACGTTCATAATGCGCACCCGCGTCCTGGTAGCTCTCGAAGTTACGGCCGCGCTGATAGAGACCAAATGCGGCAGGATTGGTTTCGGACAGATAGGAATTGCCGAGCCAGGCGCTGTTGTTGAGCGCGCGCCACATGACTTCGCCGCTCTCGCGCTCGACCAGCAGGCCATTGCTGTCGTGCACTTGTGGGCGATAATCATCAAAGCCACCGCGATTGGCTTCGGCGTAAAGGAACATCGATGTCAGCGGCGCGACACCCAGCTCCTGGACGTCGGTGCGGAAGAAGAGCCGTGCGGTGACTTCCATCACGCTCTCCTGCGCGGCGTCGCTCGCAGGGGTAATTATGAAGCGATAAGCGCCGGTTACGCTCGGACTTTCAAGCGCTGCATAGATCGTAAGCGGCGCGCCGGCGACCGGTTCCTCGACATAGAGCTCTGAGAAGCGGGGGAACTCCTCAGGCACATCCACCCAGGAATTGAGAACCAGGCCACGGGCACTGACGCCGTAAATATTGTTCCGGCCAAGGGCGCGGAAATAGCTGGCACCGAGGAAGGTCACGAGCTCATCGACCGCATCCGGACGGTTGAGCGGGTAGTTTATGCGTAGGCCGGCCACGCCGGGGAAGCTCGCAGCCTCCGCCGCTTCGCCGATGGCTGCGTCGTGATAGTTGAAATCAGCGGCGCGGAAATCGACTGCGCGCGCCGTGCCACCCTCAATTTTGAAAATTTTGACCGGCTCGTTGTAGAGCCAGCCTAGGTGGAACGCCTGGAGGCGATAGCCGGCGGGATCGTCCGCCCATTTGCTGGCGTCGGCGCGATATTCGATCTTCCGGTAGGCGTCGTAATCGAGGCCCTGAAAGGCGGCGGGGATATCCACGGCCAGCGGCTGGAACGGATTGGCTGCCAGAATTTTCATGCGTTCGCTGAAGCTGTCGAAGTCGAACGCGACGCTTTCCGCTTCCTGCGCCAGTAGGGGCTTCGTCAGTGACGTTGTCGTCATAAGGAAGAGCGAAGTCCCAAGGCCAGCAAGCACTTGACGGCGGTTGAGCTGGTTTTCGTAATGACGCGTCACAGTGATACTCGTTCCATATCCAACCCTATCTAAGGCAGACGCGAAACGCCGCAGAGGCCGAAAAGTTGTTGCATGCGTGTCATGCGCTGCGCACATGAGCAAAATTATGGCGGGGCCGGAGCCATCCATATTTTGTCACGCAGAATTCGGCATACTGATGCAGTGACGTCACAATGTGGCGCAAAATCAATTCGTTAGCGCAGGTTGTCCCAACGTGGACTTATGAACGAGTGGAGGATTTCTGCTCGGACTGCTGATCGCGGCCTGCAGTCGTCATCGAGCAAGACGAGCAGCATAGGCAAAAGCATGACTAGCTGGCACGGCACCACTACTGCTGAAGCCCCCGCCAGTGTTCCCAGCGAGGAACGCGCCACCCGCAGACATCTCGGGCGGCATTCGGACGCCCCAGCCGATACTGGCCACGCAGTCGTGCGATCCACCCGAATCGCGGGTGCGTTGAGCGAGGCGACCGATCCCCTGGGCCACCGCTCCATCGATACCGGGCTTCGCAATTTCTCCCGGTGCATCTAGCAGCAGGAACAGAACACGGTGTTGCGCGACCGCCTCCGGTGCACTGAACATAAAAAGGGCCGGCCCGGAATGAACCGGGCCAGCCCTTCTTGGGATTGGAAACTGTGCAGGGGTCTTAAAGATCGACCCAGGCGCGGGTTTCGGTCGACGTCCGGACTGCGTCGAGGACGCGCTGGTTCTTCACGCCGTCGACGAAGGATGCACCCTGCTTGAGCGCGCGGCCTTCGGTGATGGCGGCGGAGAATTCACGCAGCGCACCGACGACCGACACGTTCCAGATGCCCTTGTTGAGGCCTTCGAGGCTCGCGTTCGGATCGTCCTGGGTGATTTCCTCGAAACCCTGGCCGGCCTTGGCGTAGAAGAGTTTCTCGTCTTCATTGGCCAGGGTGATTGTGCCCTTCGAGCCGAAAACCTGAGTGAGGTTGCCGATATTGTTGGCTGCGACACCGCTCATGAAGATCTGCGCACGCGCTTCGTTCTGCATGCGCAGGGTCATATAGGCGACGTCATCGGCCGTTGCGGTCCAGGCGTCACCGGTCGCCTTGTCGATGCGGTTGGGGATCACGGTCAGGGCTTCGCCCATCACTGAGTGCACCTCACCCAACCACCAGCGCACCATGTCGACCTGATGGCTGCCATTGGCGCCCAGGCGCCCGCCGCCATGTTCGATCAGGCTCCACCAGTCGCCCTTCGGACGCGCAGCAGGATCGGCCCAGCTAGCGCCGATATTGGCGATATTGACGTGGCGGATTTCACCGAGATCGCCATTGGCGATCATCTCGGCAACGCGCATGCGATTGGGGTTGAATCGCAGCTCGTGGTCGATCATGTGCACGCGCCCGAGAGCGGTTGCCTTGTCGAGCATGGCCTGGGCTTCGCCCGCGTTCATGGCCGTCGGCTTTTCACACACGACGTGGGCGCCCGCTTCGAGGGCGGCGAGCGTCATCTCGGCGTGGGTATCGGTCGGCGTCGCGATCAGGACGGCGTCCGGCTTGTGCTTGGCGAGCATTTCCCGCCAGTCCGAATAGGCGTCGGCAATGCCAAAGGCATCTGCGGCCGAACGTGCACTTTCCAGGCGACCCGAAGCAACGGCCACCACTTCTGCACCAGGTACATGGCGCAGAGCGGGGAGATAGGCAGCGCGGGCAAAGCTTGCGCCGATAACAGCGAATTTCATCGTAATTACCTATAGTTAGCCGTTGGACTTGAGGCGCGGATCGAGGAAGTCGCGCAGCCAGTCGCCAAGAATGTTGAAGCTCAGCACCGTCATTACGATGGCGATGCCCGGAAAGAAGGCAAGCCACCACTTGTTCGCCAGCAGCTGATCGCGGCTATCGGCGAGCATGGCGCCCCAGGTCGGCACGTTGGGCGGAACGCCCAGGCCGAGGAAGGAGAGCGAGGCTTCCGAAAGGATCACCGAGGCCACGTTGAAGGAGGCGATAACGGTGAGCGGTGCCACGATGTTGGGCAGGATGGTGCGGAAGATGACGAAGAAAGTCCGATCGCCGAGCGCGCGTGCGGCTTCGACATATTCCTTCTCACGCAACGACAGGGTCTGGGCCCGGACGATACGCGCATAGGTCACCCACTGCCCGATGCCGAGCACGATGATGATGTTGACCACGCCCGGCCCCAGGATCACCAGGAACATGATGGCGAGGAGGATGAACGGGAACGCCAGCTGGATATCGCCCAGACGCATGATGATGTCATCGACGATGCCACCAAAATAGCCGGCACAGAGACCAGCCATGACTCCGATCGTGCCACCGACCAGAATGGCGCAGATGCCGACGAGCAGCGAAATCCGCGCGCCATAGATCAGACGCGAGAGAATGTCGCGTCCGAGGCCGTCGGTGCCGAGCCAGAACATGCCGCGGCTGCCTTCGGTCATCGGATCGGCGAGACGCCGCATGATGTCCTGGCGGTTCGGATCAAGTGGGGAGATCCACGGCCCGAAGATCGCGCAGATCGCCACGACCCCGAGAATGCACAACGCCACCAGCGGCCATTTGGCCGCCACCAGCGAGCGCCATGCCCGACGCATGGCCTTGCGGCGCTGCGATACGGGCTTTGGCGCGGTCGTTGTCGAGGGAGCGGTTTCAGTGGTCATAGGGGCGCTCCTAGAGTTTCACGCGGGGATCGATCTTGGCGTAAACCAGATCGACGATGAGATTGAGGGAGATGAAGACGATGGCCAGCACAACCACGGCAGCCTGCACCACGGGGATGTCACGCTGATTGATCGCGTTGAAGATCAGACGACCGATGCCGGGCCAGGAGAACACCATTTCCACCACCACGACGCCGCCGATCAGGAAGCCGAATTCGAGACCGACCATGGTCACGACAGGAAGCCAGGCGTTTCGCAGGGCGTGGCGCACAACAACGGCGTATTCGCTGATGCCCTTGGCGCGCGCAGTACGGACAAAGTCCTGGCTGAGCACTTCGAGCATGGACGAACGCACGAGGCGGGCGTTTCGCGAGATCGAGTAAAACGCCACGGCGAAGCCAGGCATGATCAGATAGTAGAGCGCCTGCGGCAGTTGGCTGAATGCCTGGGTGATGTTGCCCTGCACCAGCGGCATGATGAACGGAACATGCCCTGAAATTGGCAGGATGCGCAGCTGCAGCCCGAAGAACATGATCATCATGATACCGAGCCAGAAACTCGGGATCGACTGTCCGGCCATGGCCACGGTCATGATCGAGCCGTCGACGGGGCTGCCACGGTTGAGTGCTGCGGCTACGCCGAGCGGGATGGCGACGAAGATCGCCAGGACCATGGCGAAGATGGTGAGCTCGAGGGTCGCCGGAAGGGCTTCCATCACAGCTTCGATGGCAGGGCGCTTGTAGGACAGCGAATTGCCGAAATCACCCTGGATCAGATTGCCCAGGAATGAGAGATATTGCTCGTGCAGAGGTCTGTCAAAGCCCAGCGCCTGTCGGGTGCGGGCGATTTCCTCAAGGGTGGCACGCTCGCTGACATAGAGATAAGTGGGGTCGCCGCTCATCTGCAAAGCGAGAAATGTGATCAGCGTCACGCCGATGATGACGATGAGGCTCTGGAGCAGGCGACGAACGATAAAGGTCATACGATGCGGCCTTCATTGTGGGATGTGCGCGCGGCACGAGCGCCGCGCGCGGATTGATTTAGCTCTGCGCCAGGGTGGCGAAGAAGAGATCGATTTCTTCGTCGCGACGCGGCTGCCACTCGATGCGGTTCGACACGCCGTAGAAGTCGGGCTGGAAGTAGAGCTGCAGCCACGGGCCTTCTTCGTAGAAGAGCTTGAGCATGCGGTTGATCACGTCACGCGCAGCTTCCGGGGTTTCGGCCGAACGGGCGATATCCCAGTCAGCGAACCAGCGCGGATCGGTCCAGCTCTGGTAGTTGGTCGCAGCGTCGGGGGTCGAGAACAGGCTCATGTCATAGAGCGGGTTCCAGGTGACACCACCCTGCCCGAGGAAGAACAGCGGACCCATTTCCTTGGTGCGCAGCAGCGGCGAATAGACCGAGGCCCATTCGAGCAGTTCGACTTCGGTTTCGACGCCGACGTCGGTCAGCATCTGGCCGATGGCCTGGATCACGTTGGCATCAGCCAGGTAGCGGCCGCGCGGGCCCTGCATGCGGATGGAGAAACGGACGCCGTTTTCGCCACGCGGATAGCCGGCTTCGTCGAGGAGCTTCTCAGCCATTTCCGGATCATACGGGATCGGCTTGAGGTCCGGGTTGCCGTTCGGCGGATTGACGAGGCTGGTCATACGCTCGCAGCTCGTGCCCAGCAGCTGCTGGCAGATGCCGGGAACGTCGACTGCGTACTGCAGTGCGAAACGAACCTTCGGATCCTGGATCTCCTTGGCGCCCGGCATGCCGGCGACCTTTTCGCTCAGATTGAAGCCAATCTGCATGCGACGGGTGCCGCTCACGGCCTCGACGTTGGAGGTGCCGGAGTCGTTGATGGCTCCAACCTGGTCAGGCGACACATTGGTGATGATGTCGACATTGCCAGCGATCAGTTCGGCGGTGCGGGTCGATGCTTCCGGGATGATGCGCCAGATGATGTTCTGGAAATTGCCAGGATCCTGGACCTTCTCCATGACGATCTCGCTGCCGCGATCCCAACGAGCGATGCGATAGGAACCGGAGCCGATCGGATTGGCCGCCGCTTCCTCGGCGGTCATCTGCTCATAGCTGTCCTTGCAGTGGATATAGACTTGGGCGAGCATGCCCAGTGCGAGGGTCGTGCGCGCCTTGACCTTGATCTGGACATTCAGATCATCAATGGCTTCAGCCGAGTCAAAACCGAGCGTGGTGTACACGAAGCCGGGCGTATTGCCGGTGAAGGCATTGGCCGGATCGGCCGCACGGTTGAAGGAATAAGCGACGTCCTCGGCGGTGAGCGCTTCACCATCGTGGCAGGTGAGACCTTCCCTGAGCTTGAAGTCATACGTCAGGCCATCGTCGCTGACCTTGGTGTCCTCGACCAGGTAGGGCTGAACCACACCTTCATAGGTCACCTGGAAGAGCGTGGCGAAGAGATGCTTGGCAATATTGGCGTTATCGCGGCTGGAAATCTGCGCGGGGTCGAAAGTCGACGCATCGGCGCTGAGGCCGACGACGATGGTATTGTCGGCTGGCGCGGCCATCACAGGCGCGCTCAAAGCGGCAAGTGCCACGCCCGAAAGAAGGAGCTTTTTGAACATTGGTTTGATCCTAAGACGCTTGGGCTGGCGCGGGCGGTGAGCCCGCGCCAATTTTGTGATTAGTTGGCAGCAATCGTGGTGTCGAAAAGGTAGACCTTCTCGTCACGACGAGGCTGGAAGTCGACACGCTTGGACACGCCGTAGAAGTCGGGCTGGAAGTACATCATCAGCCACGGCGGATCGTTGTAGAAGACTTCGAGCATGCGATCGATGACGACACGGCGTTCCTCATCGGTCTTGGCGGCGGAGATCTCCGCCCAGCCGTCAAACCACTCCGGGTTGTCCCATTCGGTGTAGTTGGTACCGGCAGTCGGGGTGGACAGGTCGGTCATGTCGTAGAGCGGGCTCCACGTACCACCACCAGTGCCCAGGAAGAACATCGGGCCGGCATCGTGGGCGCTGATCAGCGGCACGTAGACGGATGCCCATTCGAGCAGTTCGACGTTGGTCTGGACGCCGATGTCGGACAGATACTGGCCGACGGCGAGAGCGACGTTTGCGTCGTTGAGGTAACGACCACGCGGAGCCTGCATGGTGATTTCGAAGCGAACGCCGTCTTCACCGCGGGGATAGCCAGCCTCGTCGAGGAGCTTTTCGGCCATTTCCGGATCATAGGCATAGGGTTCGAGCGACTTGTTGTCGTTCGGCGGGTTCACCAGGCCGTTGGCACGGGTGCACTCGAAATTCAGCAGCTGCGAGCAGATCGCCGGAACGTCGACTGCGTACTGCAGTGCAACGCGCACCGCGGTTTCCTGGATAGCCTTGCCGCCTTCGCTGCCATCAGCGAAGTCCTGACGCTGGTTGAAACCAACGTACATGCGGCGCGTGCCCTGCACTGCCTTGACTTCGGCGTTCCCGGAGCCGTTGACGGCGTCGAGCTGGTCAGGTGCGACATTGGTGATGATGTCGACATTACCCGCAATAAGCTCGGCCGAACGGGTCGAAGCTTCGGGAATGATGCGCCAGACGATGGTCTGGGCATTGGCTTCATCTTCCTTGACGCGCTCAAGCACGACCTGGCTGCCACGATCCCACGAAGCGAGTTTATAGGGGCCCGAGCCGATCGGCGTGCTGGCAGCATCTGCGAGGGACATTGCCTCGTAGCTGTCCTTGCAGTGAATGAACACTTCAGCGATCAGACCGAAGGACACCGGGTTCTTCTGGCCAAGGTTGATCTTGACCTCGCGCTCGCTGATGGCCTCGGCGCCGGCGAACTGGATCGAGGAATAGACAAAGCCGGGCGTATTGCCGGTGAAGGCATTGGCCGGATCGGCTGCACGGTTGAAGGAATAGGCCGCGTCTTCAGCCGTCAACGCTTCGCCATCCTCGCAAACGAGGCCTTCGCGCAGCGTGTAGGTATATGACTTGCCGTCTTCTGCCTCGACGTAGCTTTCGGCCAGGTCCGGGACAATATCACCCTCGGGGGTGATCTCGTACAGCGTACCAAAGATGTGCTTGGCGATGTTCGAGTTGTCGCGGCTGGAGATAGCTGCGGGGTCAAAAGTGTTCGCGTCCGCACTGATACCGACGGTTATGGTGTCTGCGGACTGTGCCACAGCGAGCGCTGGTGCAGCGAACACTGCAACGCCTGCCATGAGCAAAGCTCTGATATTGGTCATTACGAGTAACTCCCTGTTGAATGGATAAGGCGCCCTGTGTTCCCGCCCAGGTCACCGTCCTACGGACTTGCGGAGACATCCCCGCACATCCTGCTCGCATACCCAGCCGCACGAGTGGCACTCCACTTCGGCATGGGCCCACCCTGCACTCGCGCAGGGCACCCTCTTTCAGTCCCTAGGGCGCTAGCCCCGGTTGCAGTCATACGCTCTCAGACCTGCTCCACGTGGGCAGCAGGATTTGAGCGGACGACCTTCTCGTTCGAGCCGCTTTCGGCACCGAATTCTGTGATGTCGACCGTACGGTTTTCGGTTGATGAAATGATGCAGGCCTCAACCATGTGCAGCGATCGCAGGTGGTCGCGACCGGAACACTGAAGCTCGGCCTCGCCCTTGAGGGCGGCCACAAAGGCTTCAAGCAGCAGGACGGCGTCGTTGTACCACTGCTCATAGGGCGGCAGTTCAACGCTGGTCAGCTGCGTGTCGTGTCGGAGGGCGAAATGCAGGTCACCGAACTGGTCGTTCTGCATGACCACGCCTTCGGCACACTCATGGCGCCAGGTGAAGCCCGGCTCCTGCCAGTTCGACTGCCAGGTGCCCTGGTAGATGACGATCACCCCATTGGCGAAGGTGAACAGCGCGCTGACATTGGCGTCGTCGGCATACATCGACCAGCTGGGATTGAAGGTCTTGGCCGAGACCGAGACCAGCTCAGACTGGTAGACATAGCGCATGAGGTCGAAGTGGTGGATCGACTGTTCCCACAGCATGGGCTGGGCCATGGTGAGGGGGTATTTGTTCAGCCGTGCCAGCGTCCCATCACGCCAGCGCTCATAGGTGAACCGCGAAAATTCCGGCTTGCCGACAGTAGTGTCGAACAGCGACATGGTCTTTTGCGTAACCGGCAGGTAGCGGAAATTGAGGCCAACCATCAACGGCACGCCGGCTTCCTCGGCCATTTCGACATAGCGCTTGGCCAGCGGCACACTGTCTGCGAGCGGCTTTTCGGCCAGGATCGGCAGCTTGGCGCGGCAGGCCGCCTCCATCTGCGCTTCGCGGCCACCCGGCGGGGTAATCAGGACGATGGCGTCGGCTTCGATCTTGCCCACGATGTCGAGATCGGCTGAGGCGGTTGCGTTCGGCCACTGGGCGAGCGCACGCTCGCGCGCTGCTTCACTGGGATCGATCAGCCCGACAATGGTGCAATCAGGATTGTCCTTGATCACACGCATCCAGAACTGGGCACGGGCACCGAGCCCGACGAGGATAAGACGCAGTGTCATGGGCGGTCCTCCATGACCGAATTGAGACCAGAGGCCAGAGCAGTCCAACCGAAGAGGTCGGAAGGCGGCACGATTTCACTGGTCATGGGCACGCGATAGTCGGCAGCCTCGGCCAGCCGAACCTCGACCCCGTATTTTGCAGCAATCATCTCGGCAAGTTCGACATCGTCGATATCCTCGCCGGAGGTGAAATGGATGACGCCGGAGATGGCGGGCTGGCGGTCGAGCAGCGCCAGCAGCGCCTTGGGCAGGTCCGGGCCATAGGTCCAGTCGCGGCGCGAGCGCGGCAGGTCAACGACAATGGCATCGCCATTGCGACCGGCTTCGATCCAGCGACGGAGCGGCGACATATATTGGCGGGTCTGGCGCACGCGCTCGCCCGGGCCATAGATGGGGCCGAGGCGAATAGCGATGGCCCGCATCTCTCCGGGCAATTCGGTTTCGAGCAGCAGCTCCCCTGCCCGCTTGGCAATGGCATAGGGAATGGTCGCGCGTGCCGGTGTGCTTTCCAGCAACACCCCATCGGCGTCTTCGGAGCGGAACACACCAGAGGACGAGAGCAGGACAAAGTCCTTTGCCCCGCAGGCGCGTGCCTTGGCGAGCACGGCGAGCGTGGTCTCGCAGTTGATACGCAGGCAATCGAAAGCGGAGAGGCCCGCTTCGGGCGATGGCGAGGTGATCGCCGCGCCATGAATGACGAGGTCAAAGCCGCCCAGGCCGTCCAGCACTTCGGCCGTGATATCGCTTTCGACGAGCTCGGCACCGGCCAGACTGGCCCGGGCAAATTCGTCGAAAAACTGGTCGAGGCCAGTTACCGCATAACCGGCGTCGAGCAGGCCCTTCGTGAGGACCCCCCCAACGAAACCACCGGCACCGGTAATCAGAGCGCGACGCGTCATACCTCGATCCCCAGTTCTTCCGGACGGATCTGGGACGCGGAACGCGTGTGGTCGGAGATCAGCGAGATCGCCAGGATCATGTCGCCGCTCTCGATGGCATCCACGATCGGCGGATGCTTGGCAGCGACCTCGCGCAGGTCGCGGTTGGCGCTGTTACGCAATGCCATGATCTGACGAATGCGCAGGTAGAGATTGTCCCACATGCTGAGCATGAGAGCGTGGTCCGCCGCCTTGATCAGGTCGCGATGAAACGCCTCGTCGGACTGCATGAGGCTGGAAAAGTCGCCCCGCTCTGCCGACGCGAACATGTCGTCGCTGTGCCCGCGCAGGGTCGAGATGTCAGACTTGCGCTCGACGACACGCCGAATGGCGAAAGCCTCGAACTGTTCGCGCAGGCTATAGAGCTCCTCGACTTCCTTGAGGGTCAGCGGCTTTACGCGCTTGCCCTTGTAGGGAACGCTCTCGATCAGCCCGTCGGCCTCGAGGATCTGGATTGCCTCCCGTACCGGAGCGCGAGAGACGCTGAGCTGGTCCGCCAGGGCCATCTCCACGATCGGCGTCCCGGGGCGCATGGTCCCATCGATAATTGCCTTCCGAATGATCTCGGCCACCGAGACGCGCAGTGGCACGTTTTCGATACGGGAGATGTCGGAGGTGGAACCGGCGGGGCTCATTCAGACCTCGGTTTCTGCAAGCTGGACGGCGCGATCGATCGCAGCCTGATGGCTATCGGCAAGCTTGACGAACGGCGGGCGGACGATGGCGTAGCTCTGGTCCTTATGGCGTGCAGCGGCAGCAGCCTTGATCGCCGGGATCAACGGCAGGCCTTCAAATATCTTGCGCACTTCGGTGACGCCGGCAGCGATCGCGGCTTCCTTCTCCGTCCCAAGCGCTGCCATCAACGCCTTGATATTGCGTGCGTTTACGTTGGCTGAGGCGCTGATGCAACCCGCACCACCGGCTGCGACGTTCTGCGGGATCAGTGCTTCGGACGCTGAATAGACGTCGAGCTCGGGGAATGCCTTGATGACGGAATGGGTGTTTTCCCAATTGCCCGAGCTGTCCTTGAGGCCAACGAAAATGCCAGGGAACTTGGCCATCAGCGCTTCAATCAGCGTCAGGGTCACCGGCACGCCGGTCATCTGCGGAATGTGGTAGAGATAGATGCGCAGTTTCTCTTCGGCCACGGCGTCAATGATCGCGGAGAAGCTGTCGACGATCCCCTGCTCCGGCACCCCCTTGTAGTAGAACGGCGGCAGAGACAGCGTGCCGAGGCACCCGCGCGACACCGCATGGCGGGTCAGCGCAATACTGTCGGTCAACGCCGCGCAGCCGGTACCGGGGATTAGCCGGTCGGCGGCGATGCCGCTATCGATCAGCGCATCGAGCAGTTCGATGCGTTCTGCCACCGACATGGAATTGGCTTCACTGGTGGTACCGAATGGCGCCAGGCCATCGGCGCCGTCATCCAGCAGAGCCTTCGAGTTCGCGATGAACCGCTCGGTGTCGATGCTCAGATCAGCCTTGAAGGGCGTGATGGCCGGGACATAGAGTTTTGGCGTGCGGGTCATTGATTAATCCTGAGAAACAAGGGTCACGGCGGGGATTTCGATGAACTCGTCGTCATCGTCCCTGCCGCGCCACATGAGAACAGCGAAGGCGCCGTCCCGATCGAGCACGGAGGCGCCCGCATGCCAGACGGTGGATTTGTAGATCGTGCCAAGCGAGCTCGGCACGATGAAGCTGCGCAGACCCGCCAGGTCCGGGCTGCCATCGGCAAGCGACGGGGCCACGGTGACGATGTAGCGTTCGACATCCAGCGGCACGAAGCACTGCGCCGCGTGAGGATGGCGTTCCAGCTTGGTGATGGGCGCCGGCAAAATTGTCGGCGCCATCGAGTTGACGTGAAAGACCGGTGCCAGCCCCTCACCGCCCAACCAGTCGGAGAAGAAGCGGCGTTCGCCATGCTTATCCGGCCTGCGGATGAACGTGCCGAATGGCGCAAATTCCTCGACACTGGGAAGCGGCCGGAGCCGGACGGTTCTGGTCATGCTGCACCGTCCGCGGGCATGACCTTGCGCCAGTGGGCGGCAATGTCTTCACGCTTGGCGATCCAGACGCCGTCGCGCTTGCTGATATGGTCGATGAACTTGACCAGGCCAGCAAAACGACCAGGGTGACCGATGACCCGCGGATGCAGGCCCACCGACATCATGCGCGGAGTCTGCTTGCCCTCTGCATGAAGCACCTCGAAGCTTTCGATCAGGAAAGCGGCATAATCTGCCGGATTCTCGATACCGCCACCCGCCAGGAATTTGGCGTCGTTGGTGACCAGCGAATAGGGCAGCACAAGGTGCTGCTTGCCCGAGACTTCGGTCCAGTAGGGAACCTCGTCATTGTAGGCGTCGCTGTCATAGCCGTAGCCACCGTGCTCGACGACGAGGCGTCGGGTCCGTTCGCTCCGGCTATAGCGGCAATACCAGCCCTGAGGCGCCCGGCCGATGACGCGAAGGATCGTCTCATGCGCCTTGGCGATGTGCTCCCGCTCTGTCGCTTCGTCGAGCTTGTAGTGCTCGATCCAGCGATAGCCGTGGGCAGCCAAGTCCCAGTCGGTCGCGGCGATGGCTTCAGCCACCTCCGCATTGCGTTCGAGCGCAAGGGCGGCGGCAAAGATCGTCACCGGGAGATTACGATCCCGGAACAATCTGTAGAGCCGCCAGAACCCGACCCGAGAGCCGTACTCGTACATGCTCTCGGACGCGAGATCGCGGTCCCCCTGGGGCACGCGCGGGGCGGAGACCTCAATGAGGGCAGATTCGGAACGTCCGTCTCCCTCACCGACCGAATACTCGGATCCTTCTTCGTAGTTGAGGACGAAGTTGACGGCCACCCCGGCATTGCCGGGCCAGCGGACGGTTGGGGGCCGGTTGGCATATCCCACGAAATCGCGCATGTTTGCTTCCTGCCCTGCCCCGGTACCCACCTTTAGTCTCGCTTCCCCTCAACCTTGTTGAAGAAGCAGCACCAGTCGCCGGTGTTGACGTTAGGCAGTGCGCGCAGGCCGAAGAACATGCCGTCGGCGGGTGCAACCAGTTCGGCCAGTTCGTCGCCGAAGATGTTGATGATCTTGGCGATGGAGTCGCCCTTCTTCATCGGCTTGAGGAAGTCCACGCCCGGGGTCGGCACGAAGATGCCCGAGCACGGTGCCAGGAGGGCTTCCTGCTGACCGCGCGTCGCGTCGGTCGGATAGGTCGCCTGGCCAGGATACATCTTGTAGTGGCGCAGGATGTTGATGATGGAGTCGGCGAGGTCGCGCGACACCTTGGCAAAGGCTTCCGGCGAGGTTGCCGAACGGCCACCGAGTTCGACGGTGATGCCGGTCTTGCCGATCGCCTTCATCTGCGCCATGGGCGAACCCTTGGGCAGGAAGTTGGACATGATGCAGCCCCAGCCTTCACCCATGGCCTTGGCCAGCTCGACGGACTCGGGGGTCTCGTCGACGAAGATTGCCTTGGCGAGGAAGGAGTGCGCGCCACCCGAGTGGATCGAGATTTCGAGGTCGGCGACCTGGCTCATCCATTCCGAGTGCGCCCAGGCGATACGCTCGCTGAGGTAGCCATCGGCGCGGCCCGGATAGATGCGGTTCATGTCGAAGGAGAACGTATCCAGCGGGTTGCCGCGGTTGGCGTTCTCGAATGCCATGACGTTGAGCACCGGCACCATGACCAGCGTGCCCGAGAGCTGCTTGGGATCAACTTCGCGCAGGGCGATGGCGCAGGCCATCGGGCCTTCCGGCTCGTCGCCGTGGATAGCGCCGTCGACCCAGAACACCGGGCCCGGATTGACGCCATTGACGATGACGACGGGGATCTCAACCTTGGAGCCGCCGGCCAGGGTGGTCACGGGGATCGCACCGCGGACGATTTCGCCCGGAGCTGCGACTGCGGTACCGACGGTGATGGTCTTCTGTTCGGCCATTTCTTAGATGCCCTTGAATGCGTTATACTTTTCGAGTTCTTCAGGCGTGTAGACCTGCATGAATTCGATCTCTACATCGCCGGCGTCATTGTCGAGGAATGCGACAAAGCCTTCCGGATGCGGGTGGCTGCCATAGACGCCGCAAGCCTGGCAGATGCGCAGCTCGGCGCCCTGCGACTTGGCGTGGTCGAGTGCCGCGTCAATGTTTTCGACTTCGTAGCAGATGTGGTGCAGGCCCTGAGCGTTGCGCTCCTTGATCCAGGCGTCGAAACGACCGCCCTCTTCCAGCGACTGGCACAGCTGGTACTCGATGCCGCCGAGGTTGAAGAGCGCGACACGGTTCTTGGACTTCGGATAGTCGATGATCTGCGTGTCAGTCGGCACGTGCAGGAACTTGGAATATGCGCTCAGCGCTTCCTTCGCGTCGCGGACGGCGAAGGCCATGTGCTTGATGGACTTGATATTGGGATTGTCGGATTTCACGGACATGGTCTTCCTCAGGCAGATTTGCGCTCAGCGCGGATGGTTTCGACGACGGATTTGATGCGGTCCATGGCTTCGCGGATGCGATCGACCGACTGGGTCAGCGACATGCGGACGAAATCGTCGCGATAGTCGCCGTAGATGATGCCGGGGTAGATCATCACCTTGCCCTCGGCGAGCAGCCGCTGGCAGAACTCGCTGGCCGGCAGGCCCACCACCGATACGTCGGCATAGACGTAGAAGGCGCCCTGCGGCTCGGCATAGGGAATGCCCAGTGCATCAAGACCCTCGCACATGGCCTTGCGGCGCTCGTCATAGGTCAGGCGCATCTCTTCGACGCATTCCTGCGGGCCGGTCAGTGCGGCGAGCGCGGCGTGCTGGCTGACCGAAGCGACGGAAATGGCGAAGGCATGGTTGATCTCGGCCATGGCCACGATCAGCTCGCGCGGACCGGCGAAGTAGCCGACGCGCCAGCCGGTCATGGCATAGGCCTTGGAGAAGCCCGACAGCGTGATGGTGCGCTCGCGCATGCCCGGGAGCGATGCGACCGGCTGGATGCGCTGGTTGCCATAGGTCAGGCGCGCATAGATCTCGTCCGAAATCACGATCAGATCGTGCTCGATGGCGAGCTTGGCGATCTTCTCGACCTCGTCCGGTGCCGTCACGGTGCCGGTCGGGTTGTTCGGGTTGATCAGCACCAGCACCTTGGACTTGGGCGTGATGTGCTTCTTCACCATCTCTGCGGTGAGGGTGAAGTTGGTCGACATGTCCATGCGGACCGGCACAACCGTGGCGTCGGCGAGTTCGGCCGCCTGGCCATAGGGGTTGTAGCCGGGGCACGGCACGATGATTTCGTCGCCTGGGTTCAGCAGCGAGAGCGCAATGATGAACATGGCGTGCTGGCCACCAGGGGTGACCACGATTTCATCGATCGCATAGTCGGCGCCGCCATGGGCCTTGATGTTGGCGGCAATGGCCGTGCGCAGGGCCGGAAGCCCGAGCGGGTGGCCATAATGGGTCTCACCACGACCCAGCGCATCCTGGCCGGCCTTGACGATATGGGCAGGCGTGTCGAGATCGGGATCGCCGCGGCCGAGACGGATCACGTCGGTCAGGCCTTCGGCAATGTTCGCCATCTTGGTGATGACGTGCTCTTCCTTGAGCTTGATACGATCCGCCAGGCGATTGGCGTGCAGGCTTGAAAGTTCCATTTTGTCCTCTCTTAGAGCCCGTAGATCTCGGAGTATTTTTTGTTGAGGTACGAGATGTACGGCTCCGGATTGAGCTTGCGGCCGGTGGTGCGGACCAAAAGCTCGTCGCGTGTATAGCGGCGGCCATGCTGGTGGATGTTCTCCACCATGAAGTGGCGCAGCGGATCGTAGTCGCCGGTCGCCAGACCCTGGGCGATGCCAGCGTCCTTGCTGGCGGTTTCGAACAGCTGGCCGGCCATGACGTTGCCGATGGTGTAGTTGCAGAAGGTGCCGATCTGGCCGGACGACCAGTGGACGTCCTGCAGAACGCCCTGCGCATCATTGGGAACGTCGAGACCGAGATATTCCTTGATCTTGGCGTTCCAGGCTTCGGGCAGGTCCTTGACCGAGAGCGAACCATCGATCAGCGCCGCTTCGATGTCGGTGCGCAGCATGACGTGGAAGTCATAGGTCAGCTCGTCAGCCTCGACGCGGATGAAGCCCGGGCGGACGCGGTTGATGGCGCGCCAGAATTCGTCGACGGAAACGTTAGCCAGCTGCTCTGGGAAGTAGCTCTTGGCGACGTCGAAATTGTTTTCCCAGAAGGCCTTGGCGCGGCCGACATGGTTTTCCCACAGGCGCGACTGCGATTCATGGGCGCCGAAGCTGACGCCACTGACGGCATAGAGACCGACAAGATCGGTGGCGAATGGTGTGCGGACATAGGCCGGGTCGGAGCCCTGCTCGTAGAGCGCGTGGCCAGCCTCATGCAGGGCACCGAAAAGGCTCGCCGGCATGTAGTCTTCATAAAAGCGCGTCGTGATACGCACGTCGTTGCGGGTGAACGACACTTCAAACGGATGCAGCGTGGTGTCGAGGCGACCGCGGTTGAGGTCGTAGCCAACCTTGGAGGACATCTCCAGCGCCAGCGCATGCTGCTTGTCGACCGGATAGATGCGCTCAAGGAAGTCAAAGCGCGGAGCGGGCTTTTCCGCAATGGCCTTGACCAGCGGCAGCAGGCCTTCGCGCAGACGAGCAAACAGCGGCTTCAGCGAAGCGACGGTTTCGCCGGGCTCAAAGCGGTACATCAGGGCATCATAAGGATGCTCGGAATAGCCGATGCATTCGGCCATTTCGCGGTTCAGCTCGACCGTCTGCTCCATCAGTGGAGCAAAATGGGCATAGTCATTCTCTGCACGCGCCTTGGCCCAGATGGCATGGCCGATCGAGCCCAGTTCTGCGCGGCGACGGGTCAGGTCTGCAGGAATCGCCTGATGGTAGTCGATGGCTTCGCGAACCTGCTGGACCATCCCTTTTTCCACAGAGGATGCGTCAAAAGCGGCGACTTCGCTCTCCGCCTTGTCGAGCAGCGAGCGGGTTTCGTCCGAGACAAGCAGATCGCGCGTCAAAACTGACAGCGTCGCCAACTGCTTGCTACGCGTCTCATGCCCGCCGTGCGGCATCATCGTCCGCGCATCCCAGCTGAGGATGGACTGAGCGTTCAGCATGTCGTTGACCTGCCCAATGCGCTCCATGAGCTTCACATAACTCATTGACCGAAAATACCTTTCTTCCCCCAGCAGGTCTTCTGCTGCTTTTCTCACCAGGTGCTTGACGCCGCCCGTTCCGTATGTACTGAATGTCACATATTAGATTGTCGACAATCAGACGAGCTAATGTTGGACAGGGAATTGAACGGTTGTCAAGCAATGAGAAAAACTAGCTCTGCAAAAACGGCGAGTGCTCAATGAGCACCGAAAATACGAGCGTCACCTCCAATGCAGACCGGCTGGTCGCCATGGCCGTGTGCGGCTATGTCAGCACGCCATCCGTGCGCCCCGGCGCCTATCTCCACCACCCGGACGGCAAGGGAATCATGCTGCCCGGCATGTTCGGCGTGACCTATAATGCGCGCGCCGGAGACCGTGCTTTCGGCTGGGCCGGCGACCATGTCGAACCCGGCGTTTCCATTGCCCACCCCAATGAATCGGCTGACTTCGCTCTTCACTACCTGACCTGCGTTGGCAATGTGGCGACCGTCACCTCGGGCCTGGCCAAGGGTGCCAAGGGCGTTGTCACCGGCGAGCATGCGCGACTTCTTGTGGATTTCCCCGATGAAGTGAACGAGCTGCTCAATATCGGCGACCAGATTCAGATCGAGGCCATCGGCCGCGGCATCGAGCTCGATGGCTATCCCGGCGTTGAGTTCAAGAAGACCAGCCCGCGCCTGCTCGAAGCCCTCGGCATCACCCGCCAGCCTAACGGCCAGCTTAAGGTGAAAGCCGCCATGGAGCTGCCGATCGAGATCATGGGTTCGGGTGCAGAACTCAATTCCGAATATGTCGACCAGGACCTGATGAGCGGCGACCGCCAGCTCATGGCCGATCTCGGCATTGACCAGATGCGCCTTGGCGACGTCATCGCCATCCGCCACGCAGACCACCATTTTGGCCGGTCCTACCGCGAGGGCTCGGTTTCCATCGCGCTCTGCATCCACGGCGATTCCATCATGACCGGCCACGGCCCGGGCATCATGACAATCATGACCGCCACCGACGGCAGCCTCGATTTCGAAATCGACCCCAAAGCCAATATCGCCAACTTCTTCGGAATCGGACAGGCCAAATGACCATTTCCGTCAATGCAAACGACCTCGTATCCGTCTCGCTGGGCGGGGCCATCGCCCATCCGGGTTTCGCTGGCCTGCCGGCAGAACCCTATCGCCTCGCCGCTGACGGCAAGCCGTTCCTCCTCCCCACCTGGGGCGGCATTGTCTACAACGTCTCGGTTGGCGACACCGCCTTCGGCTGGGCTGCGGACTGCATCCATCCCGGCGTCTCGATCAAGGGCAGCGACGACCTCAAGAACCGCGGCCTGAACATCTATGCCTGCCTCGGCAACACTGCCGTGGTCATGACCGGCCGCGCCCAGGGCGCCAAGGGCGTCGTCACCGGCAAGTCCGGTCGCTTTTCCGAGCAGCTGATCATCCACTTCCCCAAGTCGGTTCGCGCCGACATGGCAGTGGGCGACCAGATCCTCATCCGATCGCTCGGCACCGGCATGGCTGTTGATGGCCACCCCGAAGTCGCGCTCAAGGGTCTTGGCCCGAACCTCTTTGAAGCCCTGCCCAAGAAGGTCGTCGACGGTCGTCTCGAAATCGGCGTCGTTGCCAAGGTTCCGGCCCACCTCATCGGTGCCGGTCTCGGCCTCACCTCGGAAGGCGGTAGCCTGCACATGCAGTCGACCGACCGCGCGGCCCTCAAGGAAGCCGGTCTCGACCAGCTCCGTCTGGGCGATCTCGTGGCCTTCGAGAACACCGACAGCCGCTACAACCATGGGTATCTGCGCGGCGCGATCTCGATCGGCGTCGTCGGCCAGACCGATGGTCCGCGCGCCGGTTACGGCCCGGGCGTCACCATCATCATGACCGCTCCGAAGGGCGAGCTCGGCTGCTTCATCGCACCCGACACCAACCTCAAGTCCCTCCTGAGCCTGGAAGACTAAGCATGTCGATCTCCCTGACCAGCGTTACCCGCCCGAGCCTGCAGACCTTCATGGTCGAGGGGTTTGAAAAACTTGGCCTGTCGGCCGAGGACGCGGCCATTTTTGCCGATGCCCTGATCTTCTCCGAGCTGCGCTTCCACCCTGGCCATGGCCAGGGGGTTCGCCGGCTGCGGCGCTATCAGGAACGCATCGGTCAGAAACTGGTCGATCCGGCGGCGCCCTGGGAGATCGTCAAGGAAAGCCCGGCCCTCGCCCTGGTCGATGCCCATAACGGCATCGGCACAGTGGCGGCGGCCAAGGCCATGCGCCTCGCCATCCAGAAGGCCAAGGTCAGCGGCATCGGCCAGGTGCTCGTGCGCAATTCGACGCACTACGGCTCTTCGGCCGTCCATGCCTGCCAGGCCATGGAAGCCGGTTGCATCGGCATGGCCATTACCAATGCCGGCCCGGAAATGGCTCCTTGGGGCGCGCGCGAAGGCGCAACCGGCACCAATCCATGGGGCATTGCCGCCCCGACCAATCTCGGCTTCCCCGCCGTGATGGACTTCGCCCTCACCACGGCCGGCAAGGGCATGATGCTCTGGCACGCCCGCGAGGGCAAAAAGATGCCGCTCGACTGGGCCCTCACGCCCGACGGCGAAATCACCGATGACCCCAATGCCGCCATGAACGGCCCCCTCCTCGCCATCGGCGAATACAAGGGGTACGGGCTCGCCTTCATGACCGATGTCATGACCGGCGTTCTCGGCGGCGGCGGCTTCGGCCTCACCCCCTACTCCGATCCCAAGAAGCTCGACGTCTCGCACACGCTGACCGCCATCGACATCGAGTGGTTCATGCCGCTCGAGACCTTCAAGGAGCGCATGGGCGAGTTCTCAGAGATGATGAAATCGCGAAAAACCCGTCCCGGCTTCACCGAAGTGCTCATCCCCGGCGAGCAGGAAGCCCGTCGCGTCGAGCGCAAGTCTCAGGCCGGCGTGCCGCTTGATGACGAAGTGCTCGAAGACATGGTCGCGCTGGGCAAGGAGCTTGGCCTCAAGTCCGAGCTCGAGGTTGTCGGCCCCTATGAGGAGAGCCGGCTGTGACCAGCCTCACCCGGGAGCGCAAGCCCGTCCGTCCGATCGGCCTCGATTTTCGCGTCAGCGTGCAGGATCGAATCCGCGCGCTGGCGGCGGAGCGTGGCCTCGACGGCGTTCTGCTGCTGACGCCCGCCAATGTCTTTTACGCCTGCGGCTTCCACTTCTCGGTCAATGAGCGCCCCATCGCGCTCTACATTCCGCTCAACGGCAAGCCGACGCTGTTCGTGCCGCTGCTCGAACTGGAAAACGCCGAGCCGGTTGAAGGCGTTGACCTCAAGATCTACGAGGAATTCCCCGGCGTCGTTCATCCCGTCGTCTGGATGGTCAAGGAATCCGGCGCCCGCAAGATCGCCATCGACCTGCTCGATGCCCGTCTCGTCGGCCCCATCGAGGCGATGGTGGAAAGCCTCGTGCTCGAAGATTTCGCGGCCCCCTGCCGCTACATAAAGACGGCCGAGGAGCTGGAACTCACCCGCATCGCGGCGACCTATGCGGATCTCTGCCTTGAGCGTCTGCTGCTCAACGGCGGGGACATCATCTCCCAGGGCGGCACCGAGCTCGACCTCTATGCCGACAGCACCAGCTTCGCGCTGGCGGAACTGAAAAAGAACTACGGCGAGGCTTTTGCCGGCACCAAGCTGGGCATTTCCTCGTCCGTCCACACCGGCCCACGCGGGGCCCTGCCCCATGGCGCGATCGGCCACAGCAAGCCGCAGCGCGGCCACACGCTGATCTCCGGCGTCGGCTGCTCGCTGGGCGGCTATCACGCCGAAAGCGGCATCACCTATGTCGTCGGCGAGATGTCCGCAGAACAGCGCCGCATCATGGAGGCCCTCGAAGCCTGCGACGCCGCCGGCGTTGCTGCGCTGAAACCCGGCGCCCTCTGCCAGGACGTCAACGTCGCTGCCCTCGCTGCCCTCAAGGATGCGGGTCTCAGCGACACCATCCGCCATCGCATTGGCCATGGCATGGGCGTCGAAGGCCATGAAGCTCCGTGGCTCGCACCGGGCGACACCACTGTCGTTGCGCCCGGCATGGTCTTTTCCAACGAGCCGGGCGTCTACCGGCCGGGGATCGACGGCTACCGCACCATCAACACCATGATCGTCCACGCTGACCGGGTCGAAATCCCCAGCCGGCTCCAGGCCGATCATCCCATCGAAACACGCATAATCAGTCTCTAAAGGGGGGACGTGACATGGCTGAACCGCCGTTCTGGCACTACACCAAGATCATCAAGCCGATGTTCGACAACAAGCCGGTCGATCAGATCGTGCTCGGCCGTATCATCACGGCAGTTGGCGATGAAGTCATCGAAGACGGCTTCATTGAAGTTCGTGGCGGCAAGATCACGCGCGTGGGGGCGCGGTCTGATCTTGGTACGCCCGAGGCTGGCCTCGCGGTCCGCGACACCGGCGGCAAGACATTGCTCCCCGGCCTCATCCAGTCGCATGGCCATCTGAGCTGGGACGGCATCCACGAGCTGTCTTTCCAGTCCATGTATGACAGCCCGGAAATCCGCGCCTATAAGGCCGCGGGCAATATGCTCAAGTCGCTCCGCGCGGGTATCACCCTTGTTCGCGACCTTGGCGTGCACAATGCCAATCTCTTCACCAAGCAGGCTGTCGCCCAGGGCATTGTTCCCGGCCCGCGCCTTCTGGTCAGCGGCGAGTCCATCATTCAGACAGGCGGCCACACCTATTGGGTCTGCCGCGAGGCTTCCGGCGCCGACGAAATGCGCCGCGCAGTCCGCGATCAGGTCAAGGGCGGCGCCGATCTGATCAAGATCATGGCCTGCCACGACACGCTCGAATTCACCGATGCCGAGCTCGAAGCCCTGATCGACGAAGCGCACCGCAACAAGCTGCCCGTCACCGCCCACGCCACCTATGACGCCTGCATCCGTCGCGTGGCCGAATTCGGTGTCGACTGCGTCGAACACGGCGGCTCGATGAGCGACGAGACCATCCAGATCCTCCTCGACAAGAAGATCCCGATCGTCACCACCTTCTCGGCGCTGGTCCTCCAGGCCAAGCCGGAAATCGCTCGCGCCTATGGCATCCCTGAGTGGAAGATCGAAGAGCGTCAGCGCGCCGTTGGCGACAAGACCCGCTTCGACGGTCTCATCCGCGCTGCCAAGGCCGGCGTGCCGATCGTCTTCGGCACCGACGCCGGCAGCCCGGCCGTCGAGCACGACAAGCTCGCTCCTGAACTCGAGTTCATGGTCGAAGTGGGCGTTTGCCCCAACCGTCTCGACGCTATCCGCGCCGCCACCATCCGTGCGGCACAGCTGTCCAAGCTCGACGCCAAGATCGGCTCGCTCGAAGTGGGCAAGGAAGCAGACTTCATCATCGTCGACGGCAAGCCTGACGAGGACCTCTACGCCCTCGAGCATGTCAACGAGACCTATATCGCCGGAAAGAGAATGCACTGATGAGCGCCATCGCAAGCAAGCTGACAAACCGTATCGTCGAGGAAGATCTCTCCTTCCGCTCGCGTATGATGGAAATCGCGGCCGGCATGAACAATGTCATCGCCATGGGCCGCGGCGATCCGGACTTCCACACGCCCAAGCACATTGCCGAGGCGGCCAAGAAGGCCATCGACGAGAACCAGCACCACTATACCGGCCCGACCGGTATTCCCGCGCTGCGCCAGGCCATCGCCGAGCACCTCACGGACGTCTACAACCTCGACCATACCGCTGACGAGATCATCGTCACCGCCGGCGTCCAGGAGTCGATCACCCTGCTCATGCTGGCGCTGATCAATCCGGGCGATGAGGTGCTCATCACCTCGCCGCGCTTCATGACCTATGACACCGCCGTCAACTTTGCCGGTGGCGTGCCCGTCCCCGTTCCGACCTTCCAGAAGGACGATTTCGCGCTCGACATCAACGAGATCGAAAAGCGCATCACGCCCAAGACGCGCATGTTCGTGCTGGTTTCGCCGAACAACCCGACCGGCGCCGTCACCCCTCCGGCCGTGATCCGGCAGATTGCCGAGCTGGCCATCAAGCACGATATCATCATCGTCTCGGACGAGATCTACGCCCAGATCATCTATGACGGTAATGAGCACCTCTCCATCGGCACCCTGCCGGGGATGAAGGAGCGCACCATCACGCTCAACGGCTTCTCTAAGACCTTCGCGATGACCGGCTGGCGCGTCGGCTATCTCGCCGCTCCCGCTGATTTCGTGACCAAGGTCACCGAGATGCGTCACACGCTCTCGATCAACACCTGCACAGTCTCGCAGTACGCCGCCCTTGCGGCGCTGACCGGCCCGATGGAGCCGATCCAGGCGATGATCGACGCCTATACCGAACGCCGCGCCTTCCTCCTGCCGGCGCTCGACGAAATGGGCCTGACCTACGGCAATCCCGGCGGCGCCTTCTACGTCTACATCAACGTGTCCGGCACCGGCATGTCGACCCCGGATTTCTGCGAAAAGCTGCTGCGCGAAACCGGTGTCATGATGTTCCCCGGCACCATGTTCGGCGACCATGACCCCAGCTACATCCGCCTGTCTTTCCTCCAGCCGCTGGAGGTCATCAAGGACGCTGTTGAACGCATGAAGGGCTTTATGGCCCGTCACGGAAAGGCCGCCTGACCATGAACAAGCCTAACCCCGCCGAAAAGTTTGTCGGCATTCAGGTCAGCCCGATCAGCTTCCTCGATGAAGGCGTAGACACCGTCCTCGACACCCTCAAGGACCGCGTCGGCGTCAACGTGCTGATGCTGGGCACTGTGTCCTGGCTCGGCCTCAAGACCGGTCGCTCCATCTCGCACCAGCTCGATGGCTGGCCCGACCATGGCGTACCCGAACCCTTCGCCATGAAGGGCGGCGCCTATTTCAACCCCAATCCCGCCTATTACAACGGCACCTTCATTAAGGACTACCGCGCCCGCGACCCAGAGTTCGAGGGCAAGGACATCCTCAAGATGGTGATCCCGGAGGCCCATGAACGCGGCCAGAAGGTCTACATCGAGCTGATGGAGCCCTTCTTCAAATATACCGGCCACGGCTCCACCAATACGGTCGACATCCCGAACCTGGCCCAGGCCATGGAAGTCGACATCTTTGGCCGCCTCACCGGCGATCCCTCGACCAGCCATCCGGACTATCGCAACTGGATCCTCTCGATGATCGAGGACCAGGTGCGCAATTACGACCTCGATGGCGTGATGTGGTGCAATGAGCGCAATTCGCCGCTCGACACCCTCATCCAGGGCGGCGCACCGGGCGATTTCTCGACCCATGCCCGTCGTGAAGCCATGGAACGCGGCATCGACGTCGAGTCCTGCCGCCGCGCCATGCTGAACCTTTATGATTTCATGCAGGAAGCAGCGGCCGGCAAGTCATTCGCGGACGGTGCCTTCATCACCTTCATCCGCAAGCTGCTCGAAAATCCGGAAGCCCTGATCTGGGAACGCTTCTGGCTGGAGCGGAACAAGGATCTCGACCGCGAGCTCTATGGCCTCGTCAAGTGGTGCAAGCCCGGTATGCCGTTCGGTCTCAACGTCTGGAACCGCAACCACTTCAACATCTTCCGTCGCGCCCAGTGGCCGTGGGAAGAGCAGACCCGCTACGCCGACTTCGTCAAGCCGATCACCTACCAGCACCAGGCTGGCGAGGTGTTCACCAAGGAACTGGGCTTCTTCCAGAAGACCATCCTGCGTGATTTCTCGGCCGATGAGGCGACTGCCGTGCTCTACCGCGTCCTTGGTCTCAAGGAAGCACCGCACAGCCAGGTTATCGCTGCGGGCATGGATCCGGACACCTATGTCTATGGCCAGTGCGAAGATGCCGTCCGCGGCGTCGAGGGCAAGGCCAAGGTCTATATGGGTCTCGGCGTCGACGCGCCGCGCACCAAGCCGGAAACGGCCAAGATGACCAAGGACATCGCTTATCGCTCCGTCATGGCCACCTACCGCGCGGGCGGTCATGGTGTCGTTCTGGCGCCCAACTACGCCTCGATGCACCTCAGCCATCTCGATGGTGTGGCCGATGCACTGACCGAGCTGGGACTGAAATAGTGGCCAATTACGACTCGATCATCCGCAATGCCGCGGTCCTCACCCCATCGGGGCTTGTGGAACTCGATGTTGCAATTTCATCTGGCCAGATCGCTGCGCTCCTCCCCCGTGGGGAGGGCGCAGCTGCGTCCATTATCGATGGCTCCGGCAAGCATGTGCTGCCGGGTGCCATCGACATCCATTTTCATATCCGCGCGCCCGCCTATCCGGATCGCGGCACCGTAGAGACCGAAACGCGCGCAGCATCGGCTGGTGGCATCACCACGCTGTTCGAAATGCCGATCAGCAAGCCCTGCTGCAATTCGGCCGAGCAGATCGAGATGCGTCGGGACCATTTTGCCGAGCACGCCTTTATCAATTTTAGTCTCTATGCCGCGCCGGGCGATCTGACTGACGCCAGTGTCGCGGCCATGAAGGCCGCCGGCATCATCGGCTACAAGATCTTCACCACCCCTGCCCCCGAAGGCCGGGATGATGAGTTCTTCGGTCTTTCCTTCCCGGACGAAGCCGACCAGCTGCGCGCCCTCAAGGCCGTCGCCAAGACCGGCCTGCCGGTCGTCATCCACGCCGAAAGCGCCCAGCTGCTCGCTCAGGCGGAACGCGACCTCGCCGGCGCCGATCTCTCTCTTGCCTCCAGCCACCTCGCCGCCCGCCCAGCCATCTGCGAATCCGTCGCCGTGGCCAAGCTGCTGGCGATGAATATCCAGGCCCAGGCAAAGCTGCACATCGCCCATGTGACCAGCGCCGAGACGATCAAGATCCTCCGCGCATTCGCCGGTACGTCCGATTTTACCGCCGAGACCTGCCCGCACTATCTCACCCGCACCAATGATGACGTCGCTCGGGCCGGCGTCTTTGCCAAGATCAATCCGCCGGTCCGCACCCAGGCCGATCAGGATGCGCTCTGGCAGGCGATTACCGACGGGGTGATCACCCACGTCACCACCGACCACGCCGCCTTCAGCCATGCCGAAAAACTGGCCAAGAAGGACAATTTCGTCGACGCCCCGCCAGGCTCCCCCGGCTCCGAAGTGCTGGTCCCGGCCATGCTCGACGCCGTCAGTCGCGGCAAGATCAGTCTTGAGAAAGCGGTTGAACTTTTGTCGGCAAATGCCGCAAAACGCTTTAGCCTTGCGAGCAAGGGCCGTATCGAGGAAGGCGCTGATGCCGATTTGATGCTGGTCGATCTGAGCGCCGTGACCGAGATCGTTCCGGACACGCTGCACACCTTCGCCAAGGACGTCGCCCAGCTCTACTACGGCGCCCGCTACAATGGTCGAATTGTCCGAACCATCGTCAACGGCCAAACCGTCTATGACGGATCCATCGTCGGTGCCCCCGGCTGGGGGCGCTATACCTCGCCAACCGGAACCTCCGCCCTGAACAGAATGAGCGCATGACATGAGTGTTTCGCCTCCAACACAAACTGCCAACGCCGGGACGCAAGGGGCTCCCCTGCTCGAGGTGGATGATCTGCAGACCACCTTCCTCGTCGGGGAAGGCCAGACCGTTCGCGCCGTCGACGGCGTGAGCTTCACCGTCAAGGCGGGTGAAACGCTCGCCATCGTGGGCGAGTCCGGCTCCGGCAAGTCGGTGACCAGCCTCTCGATCATGCGGCTCCTGCCCAAGAAGATCGGCCAGATCTCCCGCGGCGAGATCCGCCTGCGCGGCAAGGACCTGGCCAAGCTCTCCGAAAAGGAAATGCGCGGCATCCGCGGCAACGACATCGGCATGATCTTCCAGGAGCCGATGACCTCGCTCAATCCGGTGCACACCATCGGCCAGCAGATCGCCGAAGTGGTCATCGAGCACCAGAAGGTCTCCAAGGCCGAGGCCAACAAGCGCGCCATCGAAATGCTGCAGATCGTGGGCATTCCCGAACCGGCCCGCCGCGCCAGCCAGTTCCCGCACGAAATGTCCGGCGGCATGCGCCAGCGTGCAATGATCGCCATGGCGCTCGCCTGCGAGCCCAGCGTGCTCATCGCCGACGAGCCGACCACCGCGCTCGACGTGACCATCCAGGCCCAGATCCTCGACCTCATGCGCAATCTGCAGGAGCGTCTGGGCATGGCCATCGTGTTCATCACCCACGATCTGGGCGTGGTGGCTGAAATGGCCCAGCGCGTCGTCGTCATGTACGCCGGCCAGGTCGTCGAAACCGGCACGGTGGAAGAGCTCTTCAGCCAGCCGCTGATGCCCTATACGGCAGGTCTGATGCAGTCGATCCCGCGCATGGGCGCCGAGGAGAAGACCCGTCTCCAGGCCATCCCCGGCTATGTCCCACTTCTCACCAAACTCCCCAGCGGTTGCCGCTTCCGCACGCGCTGCGCCTATGCAGAAGACCGCTGCGCCGCCGCCGAGCCGCCACTCGAGGAAATCGAAGGCGGCCGCAGCGTGCGCTGCATCCGCTGGAAGGAACTCAACCTGCCGACGAGGGCAAGCGCATGAGCGTCAATCCTAAGCCAAATCCTGCCCCGGCCGGGGATCTGCTGCAGATCACCAATCTGCAGAAATACTTCCCCATCAAGGGCGGCATCCTCAATCGCGTGGTCAACAATGTCCGCGCCGTTTCGGACGTCTCCTTCTCCATCAAGCGCGGTGAGGTCATTGGCCTTGTCGGCGAGTCCGGCTCGGGCAAGACCACGGTCGGCCGCACGCTGCTCAAGCTCGTCGAGCCCACCGGCGGCAAGATCGAGTTCGACGGCTACGACATTACCAAGCTGAGCACCGCCGAGATGCGGCCGTTCCGCAAGCGGATGCAGATCGTCTTCCAGGACCCCTATGCCAGCCTCAATCCGCGCGAAAAGATCCGCACGGTCCTCGGCCATGCCCTGGCGGTCCACAATATCGGCGCCTCCTCCGAGCGCGAAGACCGCATCGTAAAGCTGCTCGAGCAGGTCGGCCTTTCGGGCGACTATCTCGACCGCTTCCCGCATGAGTTCTCGGGCGGCCAGCGCCAGCGTATCGGTATTGCCCGCGCGCTCGCGGTAGAGCCGGAATTCGTCGTCGCCGACGAACCGGTTTCCGCGCTCGACGTGTCGATCCAGGCGCAGGTGGTCAATCTTCTTGAGGACCTCAAGGAGCAGTACAACCTCACCATGCTGTTCATCGCCCACGACCTTGCTGTGGTGGAGCACATCAGCGACCGAGTGATCGTGATGTATCTGGGCCGCGTCATGGAAATCGCGCCCACCCGAAAACTCTACTCGACGCCGAACCATCCCTACACCAAGGCCCTGCTCTCGGCCGTGCCCGATCCGGACAAGCGCCATCGGCCGGACCGCGTCATCCTCACCGGTGACATTCCGAGCCCGATCAATCCGCCCTCCGGCTGCGTCTTCCGCACGCGTTGTCCGCTGGCCATCGAGGATTGCGCCAAGGTGGTGCCTGAACCCGTGGAAATCTCGCCGGGCCATTTCAGCGCCTGTATCCGTACCGCCCCGCAGGGCAATGCCGCGCCCGTCGCGCTTTAGGAACTGTCATGACCGACTTGGACGTCCACTTCGATCGCTACTACACCTATGCCGAAATGACCGCTGCACTGGAGCGGCTGGTCGCGGCGCATCCGAACCTTGCCACCATGTCGTCGCTGGCCAAGTCCTTCGAGGGCCGCGACGTCTGGCTTATCGAGATCGGCAACAAGGAAACCCGGCCGCTCGACGAAAAACCCGGCTACTACATCGACGGCCAGATCCACGCCGAGGAGCACGCCACGAGCGCGACCGCGCTCTACGCCGTGTTCCACCTGCTCACCCAGTATGGCAAGGACGAGGAGGTCACCCGCCTCGTCGACACCCAGACCTTCTATATCCTGCCGCGCATCAATCCGGACGGGGCCGAGCTGTCACTGGTCTCGCCCTACTATAACTGGTGCGGCAATGGCCGTTTCATGCCCGGTGCAGATCGCATCGAAGGCCTGATCCCCGAAGATATCGATGGCGATGGCTTCATCGTCTGGATGCGCGTGCCCGATCCCAAGGGCGAGTGGAAGAAGGACGCCAACAACCCGGACATCATGGTCCAGCGGGCTCCGGGCGAGGAAGGCGGCCAGTACTTCCGCATGTATCCGGAAGGCACGATCCGCAATTACAACGGCGTCAATGTGCCGGTCGAAAAGCCTTTCGACGGCAATATGAACCGCAACTTCCCCACCAATTGGTCGCACCAGGAATATGGCGCGGGCGAGCACCCGCTCTCCGAGCCAGAGGCCTTCGGCATGGCCAAGTTCATCCTGGCCCATCCCAATATCTGCGGCATGTGCGCCTATCACACCCATGGCGGCATCATCCTGCGCCCGTCCATGACCAAGCCGGACAGCGCCATGAGCGCCCGCGACATGAATCTCTACAAGGAGATCGGCAAGGTCGGCACCGAGCTCACCGGCTACCCCACCGTCTCGATCTATGAAGAGTTCACGCCCGACAAATCGGTCGTGCGTCGCGGCGGCCTCATGGACTGGACCTATGAGGAGATGGGCATCATCTCCTTCGGCACGGAACTGTGGGACCTCGAGCGCACCGCCGGCGTGCCCAAGGAAGGCTATTACAACCTTTACCCGCGCAATTCCGAGATCCAGCAGAAGGTCTACGACTACGTCAAGGCCAACATGGCCGAGAAGGGCTGGCGCGACTGGAAGAGCTTTGACCACCCGCAGCTGGGCAAGGTCGAAATCGGCGGCATGGTCAATATCTGGACCTACCGCAATCCCCCCGGCAATCTGCTCGAGGAAATCTGCCGCCAGAACGTGCTGTTCAATCTCAAGCACGCCGCTGCCGCACCCCAGGTCAAGATCGAAGACCTTTCGGTCACCCCCATGGGCGCCGACCTCTACAAGGTGCGCGCCGTGGTCGGCAATTTCGGCTATCTGCCAACCAACCTCTCCGACGTGGCCATCACCAACAAGGTTGCCAAGCCGGTTGTCGCCTCGATCACCGTCGAAGGCGGCGAGCTGGCCATGAACCCGGAGAAGGTCGAACTCGGAAATCTCGCGGGCCGCAATGAGCGCCTCTACCCCTGGTCTCCCTGGGGCCAGCAGTGGACCGCCAATGCCAAGCCGGTCGAATGGTTGGTTCGCGCCCCTGCCGGCGCCACCATCACGGTCACCAGCAAGTCCGAAAAGGGCGGCACCCAGCGCGCCGTTCACACGATTTCATAAGGCATTTCCAACCAAAGCGTTTTCCCGTCCCACTTGCCCCGGACTTCGGTCCGGGGCTTTTTTTGTCCAGGGATGGAGACACAGCGCAGTCAATACTCCCCCTCTTCCGTACTCTGCCACAGGGGATCATCAACGACCGGCCGACGCACAAAAAAAGGGACCCCGAAGGGTCCCCCAAGTCTCCCATGGAGTAGGAGTTATTCTTTGCTCAGCTCGACCACGAGGTCCCATGCCTTGATGCGCTGATCATGCATGCCGGTGGCGTCCTGAAGGGCCAGATGAACAAAGGCCGGCGCCAGCTCGATCGGGTCCTTCCAGATCTTGCGCATTTCTTCCGGATAGGTGGTCTCGCTCATCGGCGTGTGCATCGGGTGACCGGGGGTCACGATATTCACCGACACATTGAAGCGCTCGAATTCCTTGGCCAAGGCACGAGACAGGCCTTCGATACCGAACTTGGACGCGCAATAGGTCGACTCGTCGATGTCCCCCACGACGCCGGCATTGCTCGACACATTGATGATAGCGCCCGACTTGCGGGCCTTCATCGACGGGGCAACCGCCTTCACGCAAAGGAATGCACCCTTGAGGTTGACGCCAAGCAGGCCATCCCAGTCCTCGATGCTCACATCTTCCACGGGTTTGTAGAAGATGATGCCTGCGTTGTTCACCAGCACGTCGACCGGACCGGCCTCTGCTTCGATGGCGGCAAAAACGGGCCCGATCGATGGACCGTCGGTGAGGTCGAGACGGCGCGGACGGATATCGCCCGGCAGGTCCTTGAGGGGCGCCAGTTCGTCCACGAGCACGTCGAGCGCGTAAACGATCGCGCCTTCCGCTGCATAGAGCTGGGCGATGGCGCGGCCAAGGCCACGCGCTGCACCGGTGACGACAGTGATTTTACCCGAAAGTTTGCCGCTCATGTCGCGATCCTTCCTCCGTCGATGACGAGGCCAATGCCGGTCACGAAAGACGATTGCTTGGAAGCGAGGAACAGAACCGCCTCGCCGATTTCAGTACCCGTGCCCATGCGCCCCAGAGGGGTGATCGAGCGCCACTTCTGCTCGACCGCTTCCTTGTCGACAGCGAGGTCGAGGTTGCGGCGGTTCATGCTGGTGTCGATCACGCCGGGGTTGATGGCGTTGCAGCGAATATTGCGATCCGCATATTCAATAGCGATTACGCGCGTCATCGACATGATGCCGCCCTTGGAAGCGGCATAGGACAGATTGCCGCCGACATTGGCGAAGGCGCTGACCGAGGAATTGTTGACGATGGTGCCGCCGCCATTGCGCAGCAGCGCCGGAAGGGCGTGCTTGCAGCCAAAGAAGCAGCCCTTGAGGTTGATATCGATGACCCGTTCGAACAGCTCTTCGCTGATCTGGTCGGACGGGGTCACCGGCTGTTCAATCCCGGCATTGTTGAAGATCGTGTCGAGCTTGCCGTAACGGCTTTCCGCCAGCGCGACGAGCGCCGCAACGTCAGCTTCTACCGACACGTCGGTGCGCTGGAACGCGGCCTTGCCGCCCGCAGCTTCGACTTCCGCGACCAGCGAAGCGCCGCCGTCCAGGTCAACGTCGCCAACAACGACGGATGCCCCTTCTTTAGCAAAAAGCAGCGCCGTATCGCGCCCCATGCCGCTCGCGCCACCGGTGATGATGGCGACCATGCCGTTCAATCTCAAGGCAGTTTTCCTTCCAAAGCGTCTCTCGCCGACATTCCCAGTAAGATAGTCTACTGTATACTTGTATTACAAACGCAAAATGATCACACTGCACCGGGAACGGGTGCCGACCTATGTGCCGGCACCCGGTTTTGATCAAGCGTGGCGGGTCGCCACGATGTGGTCAGCGGTTCTGAGGGCAAGGGCCTGCGCTGTCGCCGTCGGGTTGATCGCTGCGGAAGTGACGAAGACGCTGGCGTCGGCCAGGTAGAGATTGGGGACGTCGTGACAACGACCGAAGGGATCCACCACAGAAGTCTTGGCGTCCTCGCCCATGCGCGCGGTGCCCATGATGTGGAATCCGGCTTCTGCCCTGAGCTGTGTCTCAAAGATCTCGGTCGCCCCGGCCAGCCGCAACACCTCCTCCGCCCGCTCCATCCCGAAATCGAGGATCTTTCGCGAGTTTTCGGAGAGCGTGTAGGTCATCTTCGGGGCCGGCAGGCCATCGCTGTCCTTGAGCACACTGGACAGCGTGATGGTGTTGTGAAGCTCGGCAAGGTCCTCGGCACAAACAGTGAAGCCGCAGACATGGTCGAAGCGCTTCTCGAACGCCTCGTGGTGCCCTGCTCCCCAGGGCAGCGCCTCGCCGTAGACCGCGCCCTTCGCCAGCGCGAGCGGGCCAGGCCCTCCGGTCAGCTGCAGTTTGATACCGCGCTTGAAATCATGCTCAGGTCGCGTGGCGTAGAACTCGAACGAGACCAACCCCGCCTTCTCCCCGCTCACCCAGGCACCGACCGGCTCCTCGAAGTGACCGTCGACGCGCGCATAGGGATGCAGCATCAGATTGCGGCCGACGAGGCCCGAGCTGTTGGCGAGACCGTCCGGGAACATCTCGGAGGCCGACAGCAGAAGCAGGCGCGGCGTACCCATGCCATTGCCGCTGATGACGAAGCGTTTTCCAGTGACACGAAATTCACCAATTTCGCTTTTGCACAGCGCCGACGTTACCAGTCTGTTAGCATTGTGCTCGAGTTTGATAACGCGTGTGCCCGTCAAAAAGCGCGCGCCTGCGACGACAGCCTCCCTTGCAAAAGCCCGGTCAGCGCCCGAGCGCACACGGCTCGGACAGCCCAGATCGCAAGGTCCGATATGGGTACAATGGCCGTTCTCGGGCGCATCGCCATCCCGGCCGACGACCAGATCGACCGGCCACCAGTGCCAGCCCAACTGATTGAACACCTTGGCGATTTTCGTCCCGTGCGCACCGATCGTCGGCAGCGTCAGGGCATGTTCGGCATGCGGCGCAGCCGAGGGGTCACCCGGATACGACGCCACGCCCCAACGGTCTTCATTGAGCTGGTAATAGGCCGCGAGGTCCTCATAGGAGACCGGCCAGTCGTCACCCACGCCATCGAGCATGTTGACCCGGAAATCCTCCGGCCGGAACCGCGGAACATGGGCCGACCAGTACACCGAGCTCCCGCCAATACCGTTGCCGATCATAGGTTTAATGGGCGTGTCGACGTCATCGACCGGATAGTCATAGGCGCCCCGACGCACGTTCGGATTGGAGTGCAGGACGCTCCCCCGACGCCCCTCCCAATCCGCCGCATCCCGACCGATGGCCTCGTAGTCGAACCACTCCCCACGATCGATGCAGATCACATCCACACCCTGACTGGCCAGTCTCCACGCGACGGCAGCGCCTGTCGGCCCTGCTCCGATGACCACCACGTCTGCACTCAAATCACGCATGAAAATTCTCTATCAAAATGGAAAACCTATGACGGGAATACATAATCAAATCACAGATTTCAACACGTCAGATATAGCAATTCTCCATGCAGAACTCATTCCAGGCTGCACGAATACTGACAGCTATACTGCCATGTCACCTTCATATCTGAATGAGCTGGCGACGAAGATTTCAGACGCGGAAAAAGATGCCATATCGGCGCTGCTGGAAGCCTTGTCCTCAGCGGCGAGTGGCTCCCGTCCCGCGCTGATCGCAGCGTTCGAGGCGGATCATCCGGCGCTGTTCAAGCGCCTCTACGGCGACCTCATCACCTTCTTCTACAGCACCGAAGAAGCCCAGAAACGCATCCACGCTCTCGCCAACGCAGCACCGCGTGAGGCGTCAGCAAATTTCGATCCGGCGCTTCTCGACGCCGTCATTGCCAATCAATCCGGAAAGCGAAGACTTTGAAAATGTCCAATGAAATCATCCTCACCAGCCCGCCGGACGTGTTTCCGGCAGCCAATTACGAGCACGTCTCCATTGCCGGGGACTTCGCCTATGTCGCCGGTCAGGTGGCCCGCGACGAGAACGGTCAGTGGGTCGGCATCGGTGATGCCGGTGCTCAGGCCACGCAGGTCTACAAGAACATCGGCCGCATCCTCGCCCATATCGGGGCGACACCCAAGGATGTGGTCAAGATCATGGTTTTCCTCACAGATCGGGCCGACGCTCCGGCCGTCAGTGCAGCGCGCAAGGCGTTCTTCGGCGACCATCGCCCGCCCCACAGCGGCATCATCATCGGCGGTCTTGGCTCGCCAGAGGTGAAGGTCGAGATCGAAGTCATCGCATATGTTCCAGGCAGGAAGTGATGGCAGTTCCATTCCACAATCATCAGCGCCTCTATAAGCGCCGGAAGCCTGAAATCGACGCCGCGATCGCGCGCGTGATCGCCAGTGGTCGGTTCGACTGGGGTGATGAAGTGCCCGCCTTCGAGGCCGAATTCGCCGCCTGGCTGGGCGCGAACCATGCGGTCTGCGTCAATTCCGGCACAGCCGCCCTCAAGGTCGCTCTCCTCGCCCTCGACATTGGGCCGGGTGACGAGGTGATCACCGTCGGCAATACCGACATAGCCTCCTCTTCGTCCATTCACCACACCGGCGCCCGCCCGGTCTGGGAGGAAATCGATGCGATCAGCAAGTGCATGGATGTGTCGGCGCTGCGCGCTGCCATTACCCCGCGCACCAGGGCCATCCTGCCCGTCGACCTCTATGGGCACCCGGCGGACATGAAGGCGATCATGGCCATCGCGCGCGAACACAATCTCGTCGTGGTGGAAGATGCGTGCCTCAGCCTCGGCGCAACCATCGATGGCCAGAAAATCGGGACATTCGCTGACATCACCTGTTTCAGCTTTGCCCCGTCAAAACATCTGGGCAGCTTCGGCAGCGGCGGGGCAGCCGTCACGCAAAGTGCCGAGCTGGCAGAGAAAATGCGCAAGCTTTCCGCCTATGGCCAGGAGCGGGCCCGCCATTACACCATGCATGGGCCAGGCGGCATGAGCGCCCTCCATCACGAGACGCACGGGCTCAACGAGCGGCTGGACGAAATGCAGGCCGCGATCCTGCGCGCCAAGCTGCCAGATCTGGACAATATGCTGGCTGACCGCCGTGCCCAGGCAACGCGCTATAGCGAGGGTCTGGCCGGGACGGGTCTAGATCTGCCGCAAACCCTGCCGGGGTATGGCCATGCATGGCGCAATTACGTCATTGAGGCTGACGATCGCGACGGCCTCGCCAACCGGCTCGCCCAGCGCGGAATTGCGACCAATCTGACCTATGCTCCGCCCATGCACCTGCAGCCGGTCTTCGCCGATTACGGGGTCAGCATCGGCAGCTATCCGGTTACGGAACGCGCCGCGGTGCGCCTGCTCGGCCTGCCCATTGGGCCACAATTGACGATGGACGAAATCGACGAGGCCATCTCAGCAATAAGGGCGGTGGCATAAGCCACCGCCCTTTTCAGTCTCTGCCGGGTGCTTGTCCTCTACCCCTGGAGGGCAAGCGCCTGTTCCACACGAGCAGCGCCATAGTCGCGCTCTGCCGCAGCGCGGCTGACTTTCTCTTCGCGAAAATCCCTTGCAATATCCTCGAGCGCCCGCTCGCTTGGATCGCCATAGCCGCCACCGCCGAGTGTCTCGACGCGGATCACCTCGCCAACCGACAGGGTCAGGCCATTGGCTTTGGAATGAAGGATTTCCTCATTCGGCTGGCTCGGATTGCGCAGGATGCGGGTGGTATTGGAGGACTTGCCCCCAAACACACCCGGAGCCGGGATGACGTGCGCATCCGAGCGTGCGGAGAACGTGGTGTTGTCCTCGCGTATGCGGATCTGGCGCACCATGCCCATGCCGCCACGATGACGGCCAGCGCCACCGGAATCGGTCACGAGGGCATATTCATCAAGTATCAGCGGATATTCGAGCTCCAGCGCTTCGGCCGGAAGATTGGTCGAGTTCACTGTGTGGACGTGCACGCCATCCATGCCGTCACGGTCGGAGAAGGCACCTGCCCCGCCGCCCATGCTCTCGGGATAGACGTAAGTTGCCTGACGTTCATTGTGCCAGCCGGACACCGAGACCGCTGAGGTGGAGTCATTGCACGAGGCCATGACCCGGTCAGCCGGCATCGCCTGGTAGAGCGCGCCGAACACGGCGCCACAGAGACGGTTCGAAGTCACTGCACGGGCAGCCACGGCGGCAGGCGCCTTGGGGTTCACGATCGTTCCAAGCGGCGCCGAGATGGCGATCGGATCGATGATCCCCTGGTTGGGCATCAGGCCCGGATCGAGGACGGCTTTCACACAGTAATAGATGGAGGCCTTGAGCGCGCTGTCGGGCAAATTGATTGCGCCGCGCGCCTGCGGGCCAGACCCGTCAAAGGAGAAGGACAGGCGATCGCCATCTACCGTCGCCGTGCAGACGATCGGCACGGGCTCACCGGGGAAACCATCGTCGTCCATCGACCGCTCGAACGTATAAACACCATCCGGCAGGGCCGCGACGCGATTGCGCAGCCGACGCCGCGTATAGGTCAGAATATCTTCGATCGCCTGTTCGACAGCCGGCCAGCCCATGCGCTCGATCAGCTGAACGAGCATGGCGCCGCCGCGAACATTAGTGCCGACCTGCGTGCGCAGATCGAGCAGGCGCTCTTCGGGATCGCGGGTGTTGTGGGCGATCAGCTCGAGCAGATCCTCGTCGATCTCGCCTGCACGGGCAATACGGATGATGGGCAGGCGAATGCCTTCCTCGAAGATCGAGCGGGACGCGCCCGATGTCGAGCCCGGCGTCTTGCCACCCACGTCGGCGTGGTGGGCAATGTTGCCGCAGAAGAAGCGCACCTTGCCGTCCTGGTGCACCGGCGTGATGATGGAAATATCCGGCAGATGGCTGCCGCCGGCCAGATAAGGGTCATTGGCGATATAGGCATCGCCGGGCTGCATGGACTCCAGCGGATAGCGCTTGAGCATGGCTTCCACGGCGCCGATCATTGCACCGAGATGGATCGGGATGTGGTCAGCCTGCGTAATCAGCCGCCCATGTGCATCGAAGAGCGCCGTCGAACAATCGCGACGCTCCTTGATGTTGGACGAGAAGGACGAGCGGATCAGGATCGACCCCATATCCTCGGCAATCGCCAGCAGACGGTTGGAGAAAACCTCCATCTGGATGGGGTCTTCGATGTGGTCCTGGTTCGCGCTCATGCGTCGGTCCTCACGACAAGGTTGCCCCAGATATCCGCGCGGACGATTTGGCCCGGCAGGATGAGGCTGGTCGCACTCATTTCATTGACGATGGCGGGACCCACGAGGTCCTGCTCGGAAGGCAGGTCGCCACGATTGTAGATGGGCGTATCGAGCCAGCCGTGGCGAGCGTCGAAATAGACTTTGCGCGAGCCGGTCTGGGCGGCTTCAAAAGATGCTCCGCCCTTCACCTCGGATTGCGGGGCCTTGTCGACATCGCCGATGGCCTGCAGACGCGCGGACACCAGCTGGATCGGTCGGTAATCGATGGCGTAGCCGTACTCCTTGGTGTGCGCAGCGTGGAACCGCTCGACGAGGCCGGCGAGATCGCCTTCAACGAGGCCATCGCAATCGACCTTCACCTCAAAATTCTGGCCGCGATAGCGGGCGTCGAGGATGCGCTTGAACCGGCGCTGGGATGGCGGGACACCTTCCTTGTCCAGCCAGTCGTCCCCTTCGGCTTCCATCGCCGCAAAGAGGGTGAGCACATGTGCCCAGTTCTCTTCGGTCGCGTCCGCAAAATAGCTGCGTACATAGTCCGAGGAGAGATTGGTGAGGAGCATGCCGCGGGCACAGAGCGTGCCGGGCTCACGGGGCAGCAGCACATGCGGCAAGCCGCATTCCACAGCCACTTCCGTCGCGTGCAGAGGACCAGCGCCGCCAAACGCGCAAAGCGCGAAGTCGGACATGTCGTAGCCCTTCTCGACCGAAACCGAGCGAATGGCGCGGCTCATATTGGCATTGGCGATCTGGATGATGCCGTGTGCCGCCTCTTCGAGGGAAATGCCGAGAGGCTCGGCGATCTTCTCGCGGATCACCGTACGCGCGGCTTCGAGATCAATCTCCATCCGACCGCCGAGCAGGGTTTTCGCGTCGAGACGGCCGAGGCAGAGATTAGCGTCGGTGATGGTCGGCTCAGTGCCGCCCCGACCATAGGCAACCGGACCCGGCGCTGCGCCGGCAGAGCGCGGACCAACCTTGAGCGAACCAGCGTCGTCGATAGCGGCAATCGAGCCGCCACCGGCGCCGATGACGTGAATGTCGAGCATCGGTGTCTTGACCGGATAGCCGGCGACGAGGCGCGAATTGGTAAAGAGCGGCGTACCGTTGTCGATCAGCGAAACGTCCGTGGACGTGCCTCCGACGTCAAAAGTGATAAGATTGGGCAGACCGGCAACGCGGCCGATTTCAGCAGCACCCACCACACCAGCGGCCGGACCGGACACGCAGGTGCGGACCGGGTTTGCATAGACCGTGTCAATCGACATCAGCCCACCGTTGGAGTGAATGGTATAGGGCTCGGCGCCGATCCCCACGTCCTTGACGCGATCGCGGAAGCGCTTGAGATAATTGCCCATCTTCGGGCCGACGAAGGCGTTGACCGCCGTGGTCGACATGCGCTCGAATTCGCGGAATTCCGGAAGAATTTCGCTCGAGAGCGTGATGTAGGCGTCCGGCAGCAGGCGCTCGATGACGGCCTTGGCCTTCCCTTCGTGCTCAGGGCGTCGGTAGCTGTGGAGGAAGCAGACGGCAACGCTTTCAACGCCGAGTTCGGCGAGGCGAGCAACCGCAGATTCGAGGGAAGCTTCGTCGAGCTCCTGCAGGACTTCGCCCGCAGGTCCGATGCGCTCCTCAACCTCGACGCGGCGGTCGCGCGTGATCAGAACCGGTGGCTTTTCGACCCGATAGTCATAGATCGAAGGACGCGCCTGGCGCCCCAGTTCGAGCACGTCGCGAAAACCCTTGGTCGTGACCAGGCCGGTGCGCGCACCGCGGCGCTCGATGACGATATTGGTGGCGACCGTGGTGCCGTGCCCAAGATAGCTGACCTCGGCCGCGTCATACCCCAGGAGCCCGAGCATGCCGCGAAGGCCCTGCTCTATCGCTTCCGAAGGATCATGCGGCGTCGATGGCGTCTTGTAAAAATGCACCTCGCCAGAGGCGTCATTGTGGAGGGTAAAATCGGTGAACGTTCCACCGACGTCGACGCCTATTCGATACATCGCAAGTCCTAGTCCGAGGGGTCGCGTGCCGCGACTTCGGGATGCCACTCATCCCTCGGACAGAACCTTGTCATACAGTATACAATTAGGCAACACGCTTGCGCGTTGTCAGCTCTTGATCGAAATGTCGCCGGCCCGCTTGCGGGCAATGAGCAGCATATGGTCCTCGAGCGCGCGCTGGATATCCCGGAAATCCGTCTCCGGCTTGGCGATTTCGGTCAAAATCCAGTCCCGGAACTGCTCGTGCTGCCGCGGGACAGCATCAAGATCCTCGTCGCGAAAACGCTCAAAATTGAAGACGATCAGAACGTGACGCGCGATCGTGTCCCAAAGCGTGCCGACAATCGCATTATCGGCCGCATCGCGGATGGCTCGGTGGAATTCCAGGTCGGCAATCAGCGAGTTCCGCATGCTTCCCGAGCGCGCAGAGATTCGCATCTGGTCGATGGCCGCGTCGAGCACTGAAGGGCTGCCTTTGCCCGCCCGCCAGTTCACAATGGCATCGCGCAGCATGAAGGTTTCGAGCGACAGCCGCACCTCCATGACCTGATGGGTCACCTGCGGATCGAACGCAGTTACCCTGTAACCCTTGTGCCCGCCACCGCTGATAATCCCTTGAGCATGCAGGACTTTTAGCCCCTCGCGGATGGGAACACGGCTCACACCGAGCTTTTCGACCAAGGTCGTTTCGATGATCCGTTCGCCCGGCGCTATCACGCGGGTCGCGATCGCCTCGGCGATCGTATCGGCCACACTTTCAGACAGGGACAACCGTTTGGGTTGGGGCAAAAGACCCAAGTCGACACCAGCCAAATCGGCCTCCTAAGCGCCCAAAATTGTGTCCCTGCTTAGCCGGACAAGCATAAGTCAGCAAGTGGTCATGCTTGATGCATAAGAATCATCACCCGACAATTGGGCGGAAGTAGCATCTGTTTGCCGGCGTGCGCTTTTCCTAGCGCTTGAACAAAACCCCACCGAGCCAGCCCGTCAGCAAAGCCAAAAGGATGGTCGCAAAACCATAGAGTGCTGGGTTCATCCGGGCGGTGTCGGCGACGAAGCGCTCAAAACCTTGGGTGCGCACGGTAAATCGCGTTGTCGCCTCGCCGACAATCTGGCCATTGGAAAAGACGAGCGCCCGCGCGAGATAAAGCCCATTAGTGACGTCGGAGGCCAGCGGCACTCTTACCGAGAAGGCCGTGGGGGACAGCATGTTGACCCCGCGCTCCTCTTCGACGAACCGGCCCGAGCGACGCATGAGCCGCACGAATTCAGCGTCGAAATCTTCGGCCCCCTCATCGCTTCGGGCGAGAACGGCCATGCCGGGAAGGCTCAGTCGCGGCTGGCCGATGATCTCGGGATCGGCGATCTGCGCGAGAGGACTGCTGGAGAGGATAGCGTAATAGCTCGGAGTGGCGGCGTAGTGCGCCGAACCGCTGTTGAGGAAGAGCCCGAACTGCCGCTCTTTTTCGCGCACCACCCAGTCTGACGATGGGCCTTGTACGAGGACCACCACTGAATAGGGACCGCTCGGCGCGCCGGCTGTCGGCTCGATATTGCCGAACAGCGTAATCGCCTGCCCGCGGAAGTTGGAGTGTACGGCCACGACCGGATCCGAATTGACGAACACCACCTCGACCTGGTCCTGTGCGAACGCCGCAGAAACCAAGGCGAAAAAGGCGAGGATCACGCACTGGAAATGCCGCATCAGACTTCTCCGAACCCGAGCTTTGTCAGCGTGAAAGGATCGTCCGGAGAGATCAGGACGCCGAGCCCGAAACGGATGGCAATGGCGAGAATCAATATTGCCAGCAGCACGCGCAATTTCTCCCCGGGCAGGTGCTGCCCCGCCGAAGCGCCGAACTGCGCCCCGGCCACGCTGCCGACCATGAGGCAGAAGGCAAGGATGGTGTCGACCGACTGGGTCTGCAGGGCATGGAGAAAGCACGTAACAGCCATGACGGCGAGGAGGTGAAGCAGCGAGGTGCCCACGACCACCTTGCCGGGAACGCGCAGGATATACACCAGCGCCGGAACGAGCACGAAGCCACCACCAATGCCCAGCAGGGCCCCGATAATGCCGATAACAAAGCCGATCAACACAACGGGGATGACCGAGATATAGAGCTGGGATTTGCGAAAGCGGGTCCGGAGCGGCAGGCGCTGCACCCACGAAACCTGCCCACGCGGCCGCTGGCTGACGGCAGATTTGCCGCTTCGGCTCTTGAGCAGCGCCCGAACCGACTCGATGAACATCATCGTGCCCACCGATCCGAGGAGGATGAGGTAGCCGAGGGACAAGAAGAGATCAACCTGCCCCCAGGCATTGAAAAGGCCGAAAAGCCAGACGCCAAGGGCTGAGCCGAATACACCCCCGAGGATGAGGAAGCCCCCCATCTTGGCGTCCATCGCGCCACGGCGGAAATAGGACAGCGCGCCCGATGTCGATGATGCCACAACCTGCGCTGTGACAGAGGCGACAGCCACTGGTGCCGGAACGCCGGTGAAGAGCAGCATGGGCGTCAGCAGGAACCCGCCACCGACCCCGAAAATTCCAGAAATGAATCCGATGGCCGCGCCGATCCCGAGGAGGAAAAACAGGTCGACTGAAAGCTCGGCGATCGGCAGATAGATGGGCATTGACGCGCCCTTTAAGTACAGTGCTGTCCGCCTGGGCGGACATGGGAAGATCAGGTCGTTGAGGGGCTAGAGATCGTAAGCAACGCGGAAGCCTGCATTGCTCGCGGCGCTATCGGGGCTCAGGGCCATACGTGCCGCTATACGATAGCGATAGCAATAGGAAATGTGGCACAGGAACGATCCGCCCTTGAGCACTTTTTCCTGATGCTTCAGCGCTTCGCTGTTGCGCAGCTTCGCCTGCTTGGAGAGTGAGCGGACACGAAAGCTGTCGCGGGTCCATTCCCATACATTTCCAGACATCGCGTAAAAGCCAAGCTCGTTCGGAGCAAAGCTTCGCGCTGGAGCGGTCCGCTCAAAACCATCGAGAGCCGTGTTCTGTCGGGGGAATGCGCCCTGCCAGATATTGGCGTGGATCACTTGATCATTGGGCTCTCCCTCGCCCCAGGGGAATCGCCTGCGTACAGCTCCGCCGCGCGCCGCATGCTCCCATTCTGCCTCGGTCGGCAATCGCCCGCCAACCCAGGCAGCGAAGGCCTGTGCATCGGCCCAAGAGATTTGAGTGACTGGATGGTCGAGGCGCTCATCGATGGCGCTTCCGGGCCCCTCGGGCTGACGCCAATTCGCGCCATCGATCTTGTGCCACCATGGCAGGCCCGAGCCCACTGACGCCGCTGCCGCGAGATGTTCTGCGTCGCTGAAAAACACTGCCGACCAGCCAAAGCGCTCGGCTTCGGTGACATAGCCGGTTGCATCCACAAAGGCGGCGAAGCGAGCGACGGTTACCGTCTCTGCTTCCAGCCCAAAGTCGGCAAGGATGACCTCGCGTTCCGGGCCCTCCCCATCCTGGGGAATTTCGGGCGAATTGGTGCCGACAAAACTTCGGCCGCCGCGCACCTTGATCATATTGTGGGGAGCGCCAACCGAAGTCGGCGCGCCCAGTGGAGAGGAGGCTGAAAGCGCCTCCCCTGCCGTCAGTGCGGATCGGGACGAACCGCAGCAATTGCTCATGGCCGCATCTCTATCACAGTGCTCCACTCGACTTCGGCGGTCAGAACGGGCGTATCGGCATCCGTCGCCACGATCAACTTGTATGCGCCGGGAGCCGCCACCCACAATTGCCGTTCCACATCGAAATAGGCGAAGGCGCGGGCGTCGAGGTCCAGCGTGGCGCGACGGCTTTCGCCCGCCTGCAGTTCCAGCTTGGCGAACGCCTTGAGTTCCTTGGCAGGCCGATCGACCGGCGCTGCCGTGGGAGCCACATAAAGCTGGACCACGGCCGAGCCTTTTCTGTCACCCAGATTGCGGACATCAAGGCTAACGCTGACGGCGCCGTCGGTCTCAAATCGGCTACTGTCCACCGACAGGTTTTCGTAGCCAAAGCGCGTGTAGCTGAGCCCAAAACCGAAGGGGAACAGCGTGCTGATGCCGTGCTTGTCATAGTGGCGATAGCCGATATTGAGGCCTTCGCGATATTCCACCTGGCCATCAATGCCGGGGTAGACCAGCGGATCCTGGCTGAACGCCGGATTGTCGGACCAGCGGATCGGGAAACTCTGCGGCAAGCGGCCACCAGGCTCTTCCTTGCCCGTGAGAACATCGGCAATCGCGTTGCCGGTTTCCTGACCGGGGTACCAGGCCTGCAGCAGGCCGGCGACCTGATCGAGCCATGGCATTTCAACGGGACCACCGGTCTGCAGCACGACGATCGTGTTGGCATTGGCGCCGGCGACTGCCGCCACGAGTTCGTTCTGGCGACCAGGCAGTTCGATGGCAGGCAGATCGCTGCCCTCCGTGTCCCATTCGCCATTGCGGCCGACAAACACCAGCGCCACATCAGCGTCCGCCGCGAGGCGTGCAGCATCTGCGATGTGTTCGCTCCCCAGCGGCAGGCCGATGCCCATGCGGAAGGCGGCGACGCCAAGCACAGAAAAGTCTTTCGCGGCAAATTCGATGACGATTTCCGCCGGCTGACCGGCCTCGAGTGGCAGTTCGCCCACCACTTCGTCGCAACCTTCCTCAAAGAAGGTGTGGCCCTTGGACCAATTCGTCCATGCGTCAGCAACGAGGAGGCCATTGACGTAGACACGCGACAGCCCGGCAGAGGCGATGCCGACGCGATAGGTACCCGTGTGTTCCGGCACGAATTGAGCCGTCAGGCGTGCTGAAAAATCGCTCGCCGGCAGCTTTCCGGCTGCAACACGGCCCACCCAGAAGGCTTCGGCACCCTGCATCTTCTCGGTATGAACGACTTCGCCGCCGAGCTTCCGGTCGCCAAAGAACTCCACTGTCAGCTCAGACGGGAGCAATGGTTCATAGCGCGTGTTGCCGCAGCCTTGCGCGTAGGTCAGTTGCTCTTCACCGCATGCAGCAACGAGCCCTTCCCATGGAGAAACGCGGTAGTGCGGATTGATCTGGGAGGAGCCGCCACCCATGATCTGGGCAACCTTGGCGTTGGGACCGATGACGGCGATGCGCTGCCCGGGCTTAAGCGGCAGGACGTTATCGTTCTTGAGCAGCACTGCGCCTTCGGCACCGGCGCGACGGATCAGTGCACGGTTTTCGGGGCGATCTTCGGCCCGCTCTTCGAAGGGACGGAAATCGGAAATCGCTCCAGTCCATTCCATGACGGAGAGCACAGAGCGGACGCGCTCACGGACGGTTTCGCGAGAGACGTCACCGGCTTCCACGGCGGCGACCAGCTTGGCGCCACGATCGCGAGCGGGGCCCGGCATCTCGAGATCGAGACCAGCATTGACCGTGGGCGCAGTGGAATGGGAGCCGAACCAGTCGGACATGACGATGCCGTCAAAGCCCCATTCGCCGCGCAGAACGTCGGTCAACAGCCAGTTATGCTCGGAAGCAAAGGTGCCGTTGATCTTGTTGTAGGCGGTCATGACGCCCTTGGTGCCCGCCTTTTTGACCGCCCACTCGAAGGGGATCAGATAGATTTCGCGCAGGCTTCGCTCGTCGATGACCGAGCTCATCGTGGTGCGCTCGATCTCGGACTCATTGCCGGCAAAATGCTTGATCGTGGCCGAAATGCCGTTTTCCTGCAGGCCGATGATGTAGGCCGAGGCCAGTTCGGCGGTGAGGATCGGGTCCTCGGAATAGCATTCGAAGTTGCGGCCATTGGTGACCGAGCGCTGGATGTTGACCGTGGGGGCCAGCAGCATATGCGCGTTTTTGGATTTCACCTCACCCGCAAGAGCAGCGCCAACCTCATGGAGAAGCTCAACATTCCAGGTTGCCCCGAGGCCGATGCCGACGGGGAATGCCGCCGCCTTGACGCCGCCCAGCAGGCCGCCGCCACCGCGGGCACCATTGGGGCCGTCCGAGACGCGCAGCTTGCCGATGCCGAGCCGCTCGATGGAAGGCAGGGACCAGAAGTCCTCGCCCGAGAGCAGGGAGACCTGCTCCTCGAGTGTCATCGCATCCAGGAGGGCTTCGATTTTCTGGTTCAAATTGGTCATCGGTCAGGCTGCCAGGCTGGACAGCACTGCGGCGCTGTCGTGTTCAGGAATGTCACCAATCTCGGCCATCTTCTGATCGAGCTGAGACAACATATGTTTGAAAACAGAGGCATAGGCGGGATCGTTGGCAAGGTTGACCAGCTCGTGCGGGTCGCTTCCACAGTCGAACAGCTCCCACTCGGGGGCCGCGCCATTGGGGCGGGCGCCGAGCTGTCCGAGGTCGTCATTGTACCAATAGATCAGCTTGTAACGGGGATCGCGCACACCGTAATGGGCCCAGCACTCGTGGATTTCGTCGTTATGCATCCAGTAGCGGTGGTAGGTAAGTTGCTGCCACTGCTCAGGAGTTTTCCCCTCCAGCACCGGGCGCATGGAACGGCCCTGCATGTAGTTGGGGACCGGCAGTCCGGCATAGTCGAGGAAGGTGGGCGCGAAGTCGACATTGCAGGAAATGTCGCTGCTGACCGACCCTGCCGGGATGGCGTTCGGGTAGCGGACGAGGAACGGCATCTGCAGCGATTCCTCGTACATGAAGCGCTTGTCGAACCAGCCGTGCTCGCCCAGGAAGAAGCCCTGGTCCGAGGTGTAGATGACTATCGTATTGTCGGCCAAGCCCTTTTCGTCGAGATAGTCGAGCAGTCGCCCGACGTTCTCGTCAATGGACTGGACCGTCCGCAGATAGCGCTTCATGTAGCGCTGGTATTTGAACTCGGCGAATTTGTCCGGGTCGTCGAAGGTGAAGTTCTCGCCGGTTGAGGCGCAGATGACCGTGGTGGTCTGGCCGGGCAGAAGCTCGGGGATCTTGCGCATCCACGGGATGAAGTCGAGCATCAGTGGGCCGACTTTTTCCGCAGGGCCAGAAGGGGTTACGAGACCAAGGTCCTCGTAGTTCATGTCCGAGCGGATGCGCATCTTGGCCGCGGCGGCGGCTGCGGCGCGGTTGGAATAGTCGTCGTTGAAGGTTTCGGGGAGCGGGATGTCCTCATCTGCCCAGAGGTGATTGTACTTCGGGTGCGGCTCGAAATTGCGGTGCGGGGCCTTGTGATGACACATCAGGAAGAACGGCTGATCGTCTGATTTATCAATGAAATCAAGGCTCAAGTCGGTGATGATGTCCGTGGCATATCCCGGGATGCGGCGGCTGCCATCGGGGAAGATAAATTTCGGGTCCCAGTAGTCGCCCTGCCCCGGCAACACCGCCCAGTCGTCGAAGCCGGTGGGATTGTGGGCCTTGCCCTCGCCCATATGCCACTTGCCGAACATGCCGGTGCGATAGCCGCCCTGCCGCAAGTGCTTGGCGACATTGGGCAATCTGTTGTCGATCTCGGTGTAGAGCGTGGTCACGCAGTTGACGTGATTATAGGTGCCGGTGAGGATCGCCGCCCGGCTGGGGGTGCAGATCGAGTTGGTGACGTAGGTTGCGTCGTGGCGCATGCCTTCGTTGGCCAATCGATCGATGTTGGGCGTTGAATTCAGCCCCGCGCCATAGGCGGAAATGGCCCGCGCGGCGTGGTCGTCGCTCATGATGAAGATGATATTCGGACGCATGGTAACTTCCTGAATTCAAACGCTATTCTGCTGCAACTGCGCCCTGGAGCGCGTGCTCCAGACTGTCCAGTCGGGCCTTGTCGAGGTGGGGGACCATGCCGGCAATTTCGAGCAGGGTCTTGTCGCGGAAGATGGGCGGAATGGTGCCGCTGGACAGCGATGGCAACGCGTTCACCAACACCGCCTTGGTGTCACTATTTGCTAGCAGACTGTTGACGTTGAGGGTCGCAATCAGCGCATTTGGTGAGAACTCGTCGACATTTGGCGCGTGGCGCTGTCCCGCCTCGACCTGAGCCCATTGTTTGTCGATGAGCAGATGCTCTTCGGTGACCGGGCCGGTGGTGGGCAGACCCAGACGTTCGTACTGGCTGGGCGGGGCATCGTTCTCGCGCATGAGGCGGACGAGCATGTCGGCCATGCGCAATTCAAGCGCAGCGTCACGAAGGGGTGTGGTCTGGCCCGGGTCGGTTTCGAGGTCGTAGAGCAGCGTGCCGAATTCGGCGGGGCCGCGCATGGTCCAGCCGGTCATGCGCATGACCGGAGCGCCCTTGGTGAAGGAGAAGCCGGGGTGCATCTCGACGTCCTTGAACTCGCTGGGTTCAAAACGGGTGCGCATGTGTGTGGGCATGAGCGTGTGTTCGAGGAGCGGCGTATTGGCCGGTTCGGCGGAGGCGCGCATATAGACATAGCGCCCGTCGGTGACACTGACATGGCCGCCGAAGATGCCGAAGAGGCCCCCTTCGCGCACAGGCGTGTCGTTGGCGACAGTGTCCTTGAGCGGACGGCCCAGCATGTCGGGCGTCGGCTGGAGGCCGAAGAAGTCGAGTAGTGTCGGCGCGATGTCGATGGTCTGCACCAGCGACTGGCGGCGTTCACCGGCGACGCGGGAACGCGGGTCCCAGACGAAGAACGGGGTGTGGATGGTCTCGTCATACCAGGGCATGACGGACTTGCCCCACCAGCCGCGCTCGCCCAGCATATAGCCGTGGTCGGTGCAGACGATGAGCATGGTGTCGTCCCACATGTTCTTTTCGTCCATGAGGTCGAGGACGCGCCCGAGATTGGCGTCGCACATGGAAAGCAGCGCGAGGTAACGCCGCTTGGCGTGTTCGATGGTCGAGCCGGATTCGGTGACCCGTGCATAAGGCGGCCAATCGAAATCATCGCCATTATCGAGCGGACTGTCCGGATAGAGCCGGTGGTACTGGTCGTAGCTGAAGAAAGGCTCGTGCGGATCGAAGGTTTCGAGCTGCAGCATCCAGTTGTCAGCGGCGGCATTGGTCTCGATGAATTCGAGGCCGGCATTAAAGGTCAGCGTCTGGGGATGATCGGCCTCGTCTGACAGATAGGTCCGGTTGATCCCGTCCTGGGTCTGCATGCGATAGAGGATATCCTTGAGGCGGGAGCTGTCGTTCTTGTCGACCACACCCTTCCAGAGATCGCCTTCCTGCCCGCGGAAGAACTCATAGCTCGAATAGCGGTTGTGATAGGTGGCGCCGCCATCTTCCCAATAGTGCTGATGGTCGGTGACCATGTGGGTGTAGACGCCGTTCCTGGAGAGGATCTCCGGCGCGGAATCGTCGAAGGGCTCGATGGGACCCCAGGAGCGGTGCAGGAAATTATAGCGGCCGGTGTGCAGCTCGCGACGCGCGGGCATGCAGGGCATGGAGCCGGCATAGCTGTTGTCGAAGGTCGCCGTGCGTTCGGCCAGCCGGGTGAAGTTGGGTGCGTGGGTCAGGACATCGCCATAGGGCGGCAGGAGGCGCCGGTTCAGGCTGTCAAACATTACTACGATGGCACGCATAGATCAGGCTCCGGCAGTAAGGGCACGAAAGGCAGCGCGGCGCTCGGCCTGACGCACGGGGTCGGCCACGGGGGCGGCCAGCAGCAGGCGACGGGTATAGTCGTGCTGGGGATGGGCAGTGACCTGATCGCACTCGCCGAACTCGACGATCTCCCCGCCCCGCATGACGGCGACACGGTGGGAGATGTGGCGGACCACCGACAGGTCGTGGCTAACGAAGAGATAGGCGACGCCGGTGCGCTCCTGGATCTCGACGAAGAGATCGAGCACGCGGGCCTGGGTCGAGAGATCGAGCGCCGAGACCGGCTCATCGCAGACGATCAGCTTTGGCGAGAGCGCCAGGGCCCGGGCGATCGCGACACGCTGGCGCTGGCCGCCGGAAAATTCCCGCGGGTAGCGATGGGCGGCGTCGCTCGGCAGGTTCACCTGATCGAGCAGGCCGCGCACGCGGGCCGTGGCGTCGGCCTTGCTGGCCTGACCACGGGCGACGATGGGCTCGACCAGAATATCCTCAATGGTCATCGAGGGATTGAGCGAGGTGTACGGGTCCTGGAACACAGCCTGAATGGAGGCCGCGTCGCCCTTGCGATCGCGCGGGGCGATGCCGGCGATCTCCTGGCCTTCAAAGCGGATACGCCCCGAGGTGACCGGACCAATGCCGAGGATGGCGCGACCCAGCGTGGTCTTGCCCGAACCGCTCTCGCCCACGAGGCCGACGGTTTCACCCGGACGGACGGTGAGGTTGATGTTCTTGAGGACGTGATGGTTGCCAAAGTGGGTGTTCACGTCGATGCATTCGACAATCAGATCGCTCATGCCGAGACTTCCTTGGCTTGGTGCGGCCGGTAGACACGCGGCGTGACATCGTCGAGCACGGCCGCAAGCAGCATCTTGGTGTAGTCGTGCTGTGGATCGTGGAAGAGCGAGACCACATCGCTGGTTTCGACAACGCGCCCGTCGCGCATGACCGAAACCCGGTGGCAGATGTCGGCCACGACACCGAAGTTGTGGGTGACGAGAACCACCGACATGTTGAGCTCTGTCTGCAGGTCGCGCATCAGCTCGAGCACTTCGGCCTGGACGGTGACGTCGAGCGCCGTGGTCGGCTCATCGGCGATCAGCAGGTCGGGGCTGCAGGAGATGGCGCGGGCGATCAGCACGCGCTGGGCCATGCCGCCGGATATCTGGTGGGGATAGGCGTTGAAGGTCCGCTTGGGGTCCGGCATGCCGACGCGGGCAAGAAGCTTGAGCGCACGCGCCTTGGCTTCGGCCTTGGAGATGCCCAGCACGGTGACCATGGGCTCGGTCAGCTGGTAGCCGATGCGGAAGGCCGGATCGAGATTGCTCATCGGCTCCTGCGGCACATAGGCGATGCGCTTGCCGCGCAGTTTGCGCATCTCGTCTTCGGGCAGATTGGCGATGTCGCGGCCATCAAACCAGATCGAGCCCGAGAGAATGCGGCCACCGGTGGAGAGCAGGCCGAGGACGGCGAAGGCCGTCTGGGTCTTGCCCGAGCCGCTTTCGCCGACGAGGCCGAGGACTTCGCCACGGCGCAGCTGCAGGGACACACCCTTGACCACTTGGGTCCATCCCGTCTTGGTCGGATAGCCGACGACGAGATCGCGGATGTCGAGGAGGATGTCCGTGTCCGCAGGCGGGTTGCCGGCGGGCTTGGCGACGACCGGGAGCTCCGGAGCCGCGGCAACACGGTTGCCCTGCTGCAGGCGGTCGCGAATGGCGTTGGCAAGCAGCACGAAGGAGGCGACCGTCACCGAGATGGCGAGGCCCGGCCAGAGAATGGCGGTGGGCACGACGAACATGTTGCCGAACGCATCCTGCAGCATGCCGCCCCATGTGGGCACAGAGGGATCACCGAGGCCGAGGAATTCGAGGCCCGCCTGAATGACGATGGAAACGCCCGCGACGATGGAGATCTGGATGATCACCGGGGCGCGGATGACGAGCAGGATATGGCGCGCGATGATGCGCATGTCCGAGAGGCCAGACACGCGAGCCGCATCGACATAGAGCTCGTGCTTGACGCCGTTCACCAGGTTTCGCGTCAGGCGATAGAAGCCGGGCGCCAGCATGATGCCGAAGATGACCATCGACACCTGGATCGAGGAGCCGAGCGAGCGGTAGAAGGCCAGCAGAACGATGAGGGACGGCAGGGCCATGAGGGCATCGGACACCCAGCTCATCACCATTTCGCGGCGGCCACCGAAATAGCCGGCGAAAAGACCCGCCGTGACGCCGACAAAGGCGGCAACCGAGATGGCGATCAGGGCGCCGATCAGCGTGTTGCGGGCGCCATAGACGAGACGCGAGAAGATATCGCGACCCGAGCCGTCGCCACCGAGCAAATAGCCGTCGCCCGGCGGGGCGTTGATCTTGAAGATCTGCAGCTCACCCGGTCCAAAGGGGGCGATCTGCGGCGCAAAGACAGCAGCGCCGATGATGACGACCAGAAGGATGGAAGCGAGAAGGCCGAGCGGATTGGTGAGCACCGAGCGCAGGAGGCTTTCGCGCGGCGCAGCAGGCGCCAGAGCGGGCGTTGGGGATGGGGCAGCGGACATCAGAGCCTCACCTTCGGGTTAACCCATGCATTGATCAGGTCGATGACGATGTTCACGAGCACGACGAGAATGATCATGGTGACGACGACACCCATGAGGACGGGAATGTCGCCAGTGAGTGCGGACTGGACGGTGATCGAGCCAAGGCCGGGAATGGCGAAGACGCGCTCGATGATGGCAGCGCCGCCAAGGAGGGCGATGAACTGCACCGAGAGCACTGTCAGCGCCGCCGGCATGGCGTTGCGCAGGGCATGGCGGAAGAGAACCGAGGCGGGACTGATGCCCCCTGCCCGCAGCGTGCGGACATAATCCTGACGAAGCGCGTCGATCATGGCGCCGCGCACCTGCTGGGAGGCGGAGGCAACCCCCGAGAGCACCAGCGCGGCAACCGGCAGGGCCAGAGACGCTGCCCAGCCAATGGGCGAGGTGGTGAAATCGACATAGCCGGTAGCCGGCAGCCAGCGCAGATTGAGCGCAAAGACGACGACGAGGATGAGGCCCAGCCAGAAGTTTGGCAGTGAAAAGCCGACGACGCTGATCACCTGGATGATGCGATCGGCCCAACCCCCACGCACTGCGGCCAGAATGCCGAGCAGCGCAGAGACGATGGTGATGGCCACGATAGCGAGGGTGACCATGGAGAGGGTCACCGGAAGGCGACCGGCGAGGATCTTGGAGACGCTCTCGCCCATGGTCCAGGACATGCCAAGATCGCCGCGCACGGCCTTGGCGACCCAGGCGCCGTATTGCTCGTGCAGCGGCTTGTCGATGCCCATGCGAGCTTCGAGTTCGGCGATCTGCTGATCGGTAGCGTTATCGCCCAGGATATTCTGGGCCACGTTGTCGGCGCCACCGAAAACGAGGGCGAAGGTCAGCGTGGTGACGAGGGCGAGAAGAAAGAGGCTCGAAACGAGGCGCTTGGACACATAGCTAAGCACGGGAAGGCTTCCTTTCGGCAAGGAGAGCGACTGGGAGGCGGTTGCCCCCCTCGGCGCGGCGGCCGGTGATGATCATGATTGATGACCTCCTCATCGCCCGCGCCTCGTGGGCCTGCGGGTCGTTCTTGCGCTGGTGATAGCAGTTGAAGCGATGCACCGAAAATGCAAAAACTGCCATGAGCGATAAGTAGGATGCATAAGTAATGCTCGACCAGATCACCCATCTTTTTCGGCTGCGCACCATCCTCGAGGAAGGCAGCCTGCGCCGCGCCTCCGAGAAGCTGAACGTGACGCAGCCGGCGCTGTCGCGCTCGCTGGCCCAGCTCGAGGCCTATTTCGGCCAGCAACTGGTCAAGCGCCATGCGCGCGGGGTGGTGGCGACGCCATTCGGGGCGAAGGTGCTGTCGGTTTCAAACAGAATCGAGCGCTATTGGGAGATCGCGGAGCAGGAATTGCGCAGCGATGTCAGCGACGAAAAGACGGTGTTCCGCATTGCCGGCGGGCCGGTGTGGCGCTCGGGCGTGCTGGCGGGCGTGCTGGCAGAACTGCAGAACCGGCATCCGAACATCCTGATCGAATTCACCGCAATCAGCGTCGCCAAGTCATTGGACGATCTGCACGAAGGGCGGCTGGATGTGGTGTTTACCGGCGTGTCCTTCGACAGCGGCCCGAGCCGGCGGCTGTCGCGGGTAAAGCTCACCGATGTCGCCAACCATGTGATGGCGCGGGAGGACCACCCCCTGCTCCGCGATGGGCAGCCATTCGAGATGGAACGGCTGCTGGACTATCCCTGGATCGTCTATTCCGAATTGCCGGCCTATCGCGAGATCACCCAGCACATGATCTCCCAGCATCTGGGGGCGGCGCCGTCGGTGCGCTTTGTCTGCCAGAGCCTGCTTTCGGTGCTTACGCTGCTGCAGCAGAGCGATTGCCTCTGTGTGCTGCCGCATCTGGCGGTGGAGTTCGTCAACTCGCCGCGCATCGTGCCGATCGACCTGCCGCTGCAGCGGAACACGGCTGAGGTCGGGTTGATGTTCCGCAGCGAACTGGGCGACTGGGCGCCGCTGCAGACGCTTGTGGCGCTGTCGCGGGAGAAGTTTGGCCTGGCCGAGGAGCCGAACTAGCCGCTCTCGCCGGGCTGCGAAACTGAGTCCGCACACCGCCGCTACACATTGAAATCAAAACAATAAAGGCGGCCATTGACTGGCCGCCCCTGCACGAATGTCTTGGGAGGACTATTCGGCTTTTGAGTAGTTCCGGATCGGCGACACAACGTTGGTCGACTGCAGGTCCACCTTAACCTCCTTGTTGGTGAGGTAGATGGTGTCGCGGCGATACATGGGCGCGTAGAAGGCGTTCTCGACCATGTAGGCGTTGAGGTCCTTGTAGAGCTGAACCTGGGCGTCGCCAGTGGCGTAGAGCGTCTTGTCCAGCATCTCGAGGAAAGCCGGATCGGCAACCTTGGAGGTGTTCCACGGGGAATCCGGGAAGCCGAACTTGCGGTATTCGGACCATTCGCCCTGATAGCCGAACTGGAACACATAGGCCGGGAAGCGGCCCGAGCGCAGCTCGGTGATGGTGGCGTTCGGAGCGACCTTTTCCCACTTCACCGTGATGCCGACATCATTGAGGAATTTCTCGATGATCGGGTGGAAGGCGGTAAAGGCGTTGGTTTCGGGCATGAACAGCTCAAAACCATCGGGATAGCCGGCTTCGGCCAGCAGGGCCTTGGCGGCTTCAGGATCGTAGGAATAGACCTCGTCCAGTTCCTCGACATAAGCCTGGCTGGTGGCGGGGAAGATCTGGTCGGACAGACGGCCATAGCCGAGTTCGACGAATTCAAGGATCGACTTGGCGTCGAAGGCCATGTTCAGCGCCTTGCGGACGCGCACATCGGCCAGAGCGGGCGTGATCTTGCCTTCGCGGTCGGCGATGATGAGGCCGAACCAGTCGACGTCAATGCGGTTGACCGTCAGGCCATTGGCCTCGGCATCGGCAACGGCACGGGCTTCGCTCATGCCGGCGTCAATCTGGCCGGACTTAAGCGCGTTCAGGCGGGCAACGCCGTCACTGATCGGGGTGATGGTGACGCGCTCAAACGGGAAGGCCTCGGCGTTCCAGTAGTCGGCATTGCGATTGAAGACGTACTGACGACCAATGGAGGAATTGTCCACGTCGTAGACATAGGGGCCCGAGCCGATCGGATTATTGGCAGAACCTTCGACACCCAGGATTGCCGGGGAAGCCATGGCGCCACCAACGACAGCCAAGTTCTGCAGCAGGCTCGGGTCAGGCTCGCCGAGGTGCAGGTTCACCTCGAAATCGGAGATGATTTCGACCTGGGAAATCGGGGCTGCCATGAAGCTGTTCTGGCCGGCGCCGGTCTTGAGATATTCGATATTGGCCTTGACGGCTTCAGCATTGAAGGGCGTGCCATCGGTGAAGCTGACGCCTTCGCGCAGCTTGAGATTGAGCACACTGGCGTCGGCATTGTACGACCACTCGGTGGCCAGGTTCGGACCGATCTCGCCATTGGGCTCCCGCACCAGCAGCGTGTCGAATACAGGCGACCAGAACTGCATCTGGTTGCCGATCATCAGCTGGGCGCGATCGAAACTGTTGTTGTCCAGGGTTGCCGCCAAGGCGAGCGTATCCGCATCGTTCGCAACCTGTGCAAGAACCGAGGGTGCCGCACTGACCATAAGGGCTGCTGCAAGCATGGCCGACATGAGCCGCTTCTTCATCGCTTATCCTCCCGTGGCCGTCTTGGGTTGCGGCCAGACTTCGTCCGACTCCTGTGCCGGATAGTGCAGGAGGTATCAGCGTCAGACATAAACGAGAAATGCAATTAGCCGCACGGGTGATAGGTTTTTGTTATAACTCACAGTGAAATCGATACCGGGATCACACAGTGCCCTGGAGGGATCATTGAACATGATATTTTGTCTGTAGCCGGGCCGCTTCCCAGCAAAAATTACCACAGGTTAACGTTTGGCCGATGGTTTCTCCCAAAAGGCAACTGGCAGACAGAACCCGCGTTTGAACGGGGCCAGACAAACTGGCTTTCCAAAGGAGGAAATGGAATGAACGTGAGATCTGTTTTGTCGATCGCCGCCCTCGTTTCCGCAATGTCCCTGCCCGGTTTTGCCGTGGCACAGGACGCCCACATGATCAGCGGCAAGGATGTGCCAGCCGATCAGGTGACGGCTGTTCAGGAAAAATGCGACGAGCTGCGCAAGACCGAAGCCGAACAGGACGCTGCTGCAACCGATGAGAGCACAAGTGCTCCTGCTGCAGACGCTTCCACCACCGCCGGCTGGAACGCCGACGCAACCATGATTGATCTCGAGGCTCTGACTGTCTCGATGTGCGACGAAGGCAATTTCGCCGCGAGCGCAATGTAATGCAGTTTTGGCCCCGCCTCCGCCGGCAGGGCCAGTTGCATCAAAAAGGGCAGAGGCCAGAGGCCTCTGCCCTTTTCTGTGTCAGGCTTCCGCGCCCTCGGCAGTGACGAGGCCCCTGCCCTCGAGCAAGGCCTGAACTTCGGGCGGGCGCCCGCGGAACAGGCGATAGGCTTCAGCAAAGTCGCGTTTGCCTCCCGCCGAATAAATATAGTCGTAGAGGCGCTTGGCGGTATCGGGATCAAAGGGATCGCCGGCTTCCTTGAAGGCGCCGAAGCCGTCAGCGTCGAGCACCTCGCTCCAGAGGTAGCTGTAATAGCCGGCCGCATAACCATCGCCCGAGAACAGGTGGAGGAAGTGCGTGCTGGCGTGGCGCAGCGCGATCACCTTGGGCACGGAGATGCTGTCCAGCACCTTGGCCTCGAATTCGGCAACAGAACCATTCATCGGACCGGAATGGTAATCCATGTCCAGAATGGCCGAAGAGACGAACTCCACGGTTTCAAAACCGGAATTGGCCGTGCGTGCGGCGCGCATCCGCTCGAGGAGAGCCTCCGGTATGGCCTCCCCGGTTTCCACATGGGTGAGACGGGCTAGAACCGGCGCTTCTTCCAGCCAGTGCTCGAAGATCTGGCTGGGCAGTTCGACGAAATCGCGCACCACGCTGGTGCCGGAAATGCGCGGATAGGTGACGTCGGACAGGAGGCCATGCAGGCCGTGGCCCATTTCGTGGAAGACAGTGCGGGCCTCGTCGAGCGAGAGCAGCGCCTTCTGGCCTTCGGGCGGTTTGACGAAATTGCAGGTGTTGACGATGAACGGGATCTGCACGCCGTCGAGTTTCGACTGATCGCGGAACGAGGTCATCCAGGCGCCGGAGCGCTTGCCGGGGCGAGCGTAATAATCGCCGTAGAAGAGGCCGATGACGGCACCGCCGCGGATCACTTCCCAGACGCGAACGTCCGGGTGATAGCCCGGAATGTCCTCGCGCGGCACGAAGGTGAGGCCGAACAGTTTTTCGGCGACGAAGAAGGCAGCGTCGACGACATTGTCGAGCTGCAGATAGGGTTTGAGTTCGTTTTCGTCGAAATCGTAGCGGGCGACGCGGAGCTTTTCGGCAAAGTAACGCCAGTCCCATGCTTCGAGCGGCTCGGCCTGGCCTTCGGACCGGGCGAGGTCCTGCAGGGCCTCGCGATCGGCTTCGGCACGCTTGCGGCCACCTTCCCAGACCTGTTCGAGCAGAGCACGGGCGGCTTCGGGGGAGCCGGCCATGCTGTCGGCGAGTTTGTAGGCGGCGTAGCTGTCGTAGCCTAGGAGTTTTGCCTGTTCGGCGCGCAGGGCGACGATCTCCTCGATGAGGGCAGAATTGTCGTTCTTGTTGGCATTGGCGCCGCGCTTGACGAAGGCGCGCCAGATTTTCTCGCGCACGCCGCGATCCCGGGCGAAGTGCAGGATCGGCTCGACGCTGGAGCGCGATGGCGTGACGGCGAAGGGGGCATTGAGCTTGCGGTCACGTGCGGTCTCGGCCGCTGCGGCGCGGGCAAAGTCCGGAAGGCCCTCCATTTCGGCTTTGCTGAGGGTGAAGACCGTCTCCTGCTCGTCGGCGAGCACATTCTGGCCGAACTGGGTGCCGAGAGTGGCGAGGCGCTCGGAAATGGCTGCGTAGCGGTCGCGCTCAGCGTCAGTCAGGCGCGCGCCGGAGCGGACAAAATCGAGATGGTAGCGCTCAAGAACGCGCAGGGCTTCGGGATCAAGGCCAAGGCTGTCGCGGCGGGCATAGAGATCATCGATGCGGGCAAAGAGCTTTGCATCGAGGAAGATGGCGTTCCAGTGGCGCGTGACGAGGACGACGATCTCGCGCTCGACTTCCTGAAGGGCCTCGCTGGTGGCGGCCGAGGTCAGCTGGTTGAAGACCATCTCGACGCGGCGGAGCGCGCGGCCGGATCGCTCGAGGGCGGCAATGGTGTTGTCGAAAGTCGGCGTTTCGGCATTGGCGCCGATGGCGTCGATCTCGGCGCGGTGCTGTTCCAGCGCGGCGATGAAGGCCGGCTTGAAATGGGCGGTTTCGATGGCATCGAAGGGCGGCGCCTCATAAGGCGTCTCCCAAGTGGTGAAGAACGGATTGGTCACGGGTCGAATCCCTTGGAACAGGCACGAGGTGGCGGAGCCTAACCAAGGCGGACCCATTGCGACAGGGCCGCGGGGTCTATTTTACCGGAGTGTCTGCCGCCAGTGGCAGGGTGATGTCGAATACGGCCCCACCGCGGTCATTGCTGCTGACCGAGACGTCGCCGCCGTGTCGGCGCACGATATCGCTGACCAGGCTAAGGCCCAGCCCTGCCCCATGCTGGAGCGGGGCCAGCCGGTGGAAGGGCCAAAAAATCTCTTCGCGGTTTTCAGGTTTGATGCCGGGGCCGGTGTCGGACACGCGCACCCTGCCGGTGGCGGACACACTGACGTCGATGGTGATGTTGAGGCCGCCATGGGTCATGGCATTCTGGACGAGATTGGTGATGGCGCGCGACAGGGCCCCGGCATCGCCCCGCACCTGGACCCGTTTTGCATCCGCCGAGAAGGAGAGCTCCGTGCCCGCCGAGATGGCGAGCGGGGCTATGTCGGCGGTGACTTCGGAAGCGATCTCGACGAGATCGACGAGCTGCGGGCTCGCGGGAGAGAGATCCATCCGGTGCAGGTCGAGCAGCTGATTGGCCATGCCGGAGAGACGGGCCACGTCGAGCTCGAGCTGGGCGCGCTGCTCGCCGGGGGGCAGCATATCGAGACGGGTCTGGAGAATGGCGATGGGCGTGCGCAATTCGTGCGCGGCATCGGCCATGAAGCGCTGCTGGCGTTCGACGCCGTCATCGATCCGGCCAAGCGCGGTGTTGAAGGCATGAACAAGCGGCTGGAGTTCGCTGGGCACGCTCTGATCGGAAAGGCGCACGCCGGGCTTGTTGACGTCGATATCCTCCGCCTCCTCGGCAACCCCTTCGACGCCGCGCAACGTCCGCCGGATCAGGACGGGGATGCTGATGAGCGTGACCGAGGTCAGCAGCAAGACGAGGCCGACGAAAACCGGATTAGAAAAGGCCACCCGGATCAGCCCGAGGCCGATCTGAGGCCCGCCGGTGGAGACGATCCAGATCGGGCCATCGTCGATGGTTCGTTTACGGATAATCGCTTCCGCGCTGCCGTTGAAGCCGGTGTCGCTGAGGTTCGCGGAGGAGATGTGGGTCAGCGCCGAAGTCATCAGATAGACCTGCACCGGCACGGTACCAAGAGAAACCGAATAACCATTGGCATCAACGGCGTAGAACATGAAGTTCGGATATTGGTCGCGCACTCTCTGGAGCGCGGGCGTGGCGTGCAGTTCGAGGCCGCCATCAGTGCTGCGGGAGATGGAACGCGCGATATGGTCCATCACACTGTCGTCCAGCCCCTGATTGCGCGACAGGACATTGATGATCGGCAGGGTCGCGGCGAAGGTGAACGAGACCAGCACGAGGATCTGGATCAGGATCAGGCCGCGCGTCAGGACGGAGCGCAGCGAGCGCGACTTGGCAGGTTTTGTCACTGGATAGCCCGGAGGAGATAGCCGACGCCGCGGATGCCATGGATTTCCACATTGGCCGGGGCAATCTTGCGGCGGAGGCGGGAGATGTGGGCGTCCAGCGTGTTGGAGGCGATCTCGTCATCAAAGCCGTAGACGGCTTCTTCGAGGGCGGAGCGCGCGACGGTGCGGCCGGCGCGGCGCACGAGAAGCTCGAGTGCGAGCAGTTCGCGCCGCGTCAGGGTGAGCGGCTCATCGCCAATGGTGGCGGCGCGCTCGTTGAGATTGAAGCGCAGAAGGCCGACGGTGACGATCTGTTCCTCGACAAGGCTGGGGCGGCGCATCACGGCGCGGATGCGGGCAAGGAGTTCGTCGACGGAAAAGGGTTTTGCGAGATAGTCGTCGGCCCCGGTATCCAGCCCGGCCACGCGGTCATCGGGCGAGCCAAGGGCGGAGAGGACGATAATCGGCAGGCCGACCTGGCTGCGGCGCAGCACGGGAATGAGCGTAAGCCCGTCGCCATCGGGCAGTTTGCGATCGAGGATCACGGCCGCATGGACACCCGAAAGCGCGGCCTCTTCGGCCAGGGCAAGCGTGTCGACATGGTCCACGAGAATGTCGTGGCGGGCCAACGCGGCAGTCAGCGCCTTGGCCATTCCCAACTCATCTTCAACCAGCAAGATACGCAATTGGACTTCCCGAGTTTTCGCGAGCCTATTCGCTCAAGATTGCTCCAGCATTACGCTGCACGGACATGGCAGAAGCGTGGAGCGGATGACGATTTCGTTATCGATCGACCGCTCTATTGTTACGCAACTTTGGCACAATGCAGGCGGAGCAAGGTGGCGTTGTTCACGAGAAAGGAACAACGAATATGAAAAAGTTCACTCTTGCTGCCGTTATGGTTGCTGCAGGCCTCGCCGCTGTACCCGGCATTGCAATGGCTGGCGATAGCTCCGACTCGATTTTCGGCCGCTCGGAAATGGCTCTCGAAGCCGCGCTGAAGTCGCAGGGCGTTGACGTCGCCGGCGTTGAAGAATGGGGTCATTATGTCCGCGCCTGGGTCAACACCGGCAACGGCACGACCACCATGCAGTTCTTCGATCCCGATACCCTCGAGTCCGTCACCCCGTAATCGGGTGCTGTTCACGAGATGACAAAAGCTGCGGGCAAATTGCCTGCAGCTTTTTTTTGTTCAGTGCCCCCTGCCGGTGGCGGCCAGTTCGTCGCCATAGCGCCATTCGAGCGCGGTCTTGAGGACGAGGGTGACGAGTGCGAGCAGCGCCAGAAGCGATGCCAGGGCGAAGGCTGCGGTGGCGTTGTATTCGTTGTAGAACATTTCCACCTGCAGCGGGATGGTGGTGGTTTCGCCGCGAATTTTTCCGGACACCACCGCCACCGCGCCGAACTCGCCCATGGCGCGGGCATTGCAGAGCAGAACGCCGTAGAGCAGGCCCCATTTGATGTTTGGCAGGGTGACGCGCCAAAAGGTCTGCCAGCCGGAGGCGCCGAGAGAGAGCGCGGCTTCCTCGTCGCCTGTGCCCTGATCCTGCATCAGCGGAATCAACTCCCGGGCGACGAAGGGGAAGGTGACGAAGATCGTGGCCAGCACGATGCCCGGGACGGCGAAGAGGATTTCGATGCCGTAGGATTTGAGCCAGGGGCCGAGCAATGAGCCGGAGCCGAAGAGCAGGACATAGACGAGGCCCGAAATGACCGGCGAGACCGAGAATGGCAGGTCGATGAGGGTGATAAGGAAGGCCTTGCCCTTGAACTCGAACTTGGCGATGGCCCAGGAGGCGCAGATGCCGAAGACGATGTTGAGCGGCACGGCGATGGCGGCGACCAACAGGGTGAGCCGGATCGCCGATTGCGCATCCTTGGTACCGAGCGCTGTCCAGAAGGCATTCCAGCCGAGGCGGAAAGCTTCGGCGAAGACCGCATAGAGCGGCAGCACCAGAAACAGCGCCATGAAGGCGAGGCAAACGGCAATCAGCAGCCAGCGGACCGAGGTTGGTTCGTCGGTGGGCGATGTGCGGTGACTATGCGCCATAGCCATACCTCCTCCGGCTCCAGGCCTGAATGAGATTGATCAGGAACAGCATGAGGAAGGAGATCAGCAGCATCACCGTGGCGATGACGGCGGCACCGGAATAGTTGAATTCCTCGAGGCGGATGACGATCAGCAGCGGGGCAATCTCCGAGACGAAGGGGATGTTGCCGGCGATGAAGATGACCGAGCCATATTCCCCCCCCGCGCGGGCGAAAGCGAGCGCGAAGCCGGTGAGGATGGCCGGGGTGAGGCTGGGCAGCAGCACGCGGAAAATGGTCTGGAAGCGGTTGGCGCCAAGGGTAGCGGAGGCTTCCTCGACCTCCTTGCTGGTCTCTTCGAGAATGGGCTGGATGGTGCGGACGACGAAGGGCAGGCCGATGAAGATCATGGCGACGACAATGCCGATCGGGGTGTAGGCAATGCGGATGCCGAGGGGGGCAACGAGCTGGCCGACAAAGCCATTGGGCGCGTAGATGGCGGTGAGCGCGATCCCCGCGACTGCGGTCGGGAGGGCAAAGGGCAGATCGACCATGGCGTCGAAGATGCGCCGGCCGGGGAAGCGGTAGCGCACAAGCACCCAGGCGATCATCGTGCCGAAGACGACGTTTATGCCGGCGGCAATCAGCGCCGTGACGAAGCTCGTCCGCAGGGCGCCGAGGACGCGTGCGTCCGTGGCGGCCGCCCAGAACCCGCCCCAGCCAAGGCCTGCCGAGCGCAGGACCAGGGCGATGAGCGGGATGAGGATGATCAGCGAGAAATAGGCGATGGTGAAACCGAAGGTCAGCCCAAAGCCGGGAATGATACTGGGTCGTCGGAAGCCGCCGAGGCGCGTCATGGGCGCCCTCCCCGCTGCGCACCGAGGCGCCGGTCTTCTCGTGCCATGATTGCGTCTCCTGTGTCAGGCGCAGCAAGTCTGGCAACCCTAGCGGGGCAGTCGAGTTTCTCAAGGCGCACGCCCGGTCAGTTGGGCGCGAAAAATAGAAAATCCTTCTGTGTTCCAGGCTCCCGCTGGAAGCCGGGCCTTATCAGGCCTCGACGACCTCGCCGACGAGGAGCGCGCGCGCCACAGAAGCGCATTGGACGCGAATATCGGGCACGGCTTCGATCTCGAAATAGCGGCCACGCGTCAGCGGGCCGACGACCCGCAGGCGGGACGACACATGACCATCCGCGGCGACCACGGCGCATTTGCCGTCGACATCGAGGCCGATATTCATGCTGTCGGCTCGCGCCGCACCGGTCTGGACGAGATGGCGGATCAACGGATTGCCGCTGGCGCGCACATCGACGCTGACGCCACCGCAATCATAGACGCGGGCAATATCCATGGTCACCCGGTCGCTGCCACCGCGCGGGCGAATAGTGGCGCGGACGCCATCGGCAGTCTTCTCGATGCCGGTGAATTCGGCGGCGACGAGGCGGACTTGTCCGCTGGCAATGGCCTTCACAAGCCCTTCATGCAGGTCGGGCGGCAGACGATGGCGGTGGACATTCCACCAGGGGCGCAGATGACGCAGGAAGCGGCGTTTTTCCTTGTCTGGCCAGCTCTGCCAGAGGCGCTGATTGTAGGGGCGGAGGCCATCGACGACGCTGCGCCAGTCCCCGCCCCGCGCCATGGTGTTGGCGATGAGGGCGCGGAACCACCGCGTCAGCGCGCGAACGCCGACGCCAAATGGCACATCGGCGGCATCGATCTGCAGGGGCGGCACATCACGATGGGCAGTGGGCAGGAGGCCATTGCGCGAGACGACGGTGACCGGGCCGCTGTGACGGGCCTCGGACAGCGAGACCCAGGCATCGACCATGCTGAGGCCGGAGCCGAGGATCATGACATGGGCTTCAGGGTCCAGCGGGGTATCGGCATCCGAGCCGACGCGGACGGCAATGCCGCGACCGCGGGCCGGCTGGGTTTCGTGGCCAACGGCGAGAACGGCAGCGCGACCGTAGAGCGTGGTGCCATTGCCGAGGAGGACTTCGACGCCATCGGGCTTTTCGGTGAGGGCCATGGCTTCTTCGGCGAGGACCCGGAGGCGCCCCGGTATACGCTCGCCGGCCTGACGCAGCACATCTTCAAGATAGGTGCCATAAAGCCGCCGGGCGACGAAGACCCAGGAGGTGTCATATTTGCCGGGGAATTTCTGCTGCAGCCAGCGCCAGAAATGCTCGGGATCATCGGGATAGGCGCTCATGCCGCGGGAGGGGACATTGACGCGATGGTCGCGGTGCCGCGCCGAATAGGCCAGGCCCTGGCCGAACTGGCCCTGACGCTCAAGCACCGTGACCTTCAGCTCAGGATCGGGATCGCGCAGCAATTGGGAGGCGATGAGAACGCCGCTGGCGCCGCCACCGATAATGACAAAGTGCTTTGCCGAGGGGCCGGTAAAACTCATCGCGCATCCTTCCAGCCGATTGCCTTGGACCGTGCCGCAGCACGCAAGAGCGCAAGGCGGCGGGACGACGCAAGTAGAGCGCCGCGATACTCCTTGTCACATATTTGGGGCGATGACCGGAAGCCTTCGAGCCTGCGGCAATCTCACAACCCACATTATAACGAGCATTCCGTTTCGTCAGGGAGACGAAAAGCCCTCGTTTTTTCTCATCTGCGGGTCAGAAGGGCAAAAATCTCGTCAGGTCGCTGGAGAACGTGTGCTCCTGGAGGCGCGGCCGATCGTCGTTCTGCGGGTCCGGCGCCTTGCCGCTGAGCCAGGCATTGTCATCTTCCAGCGCGGTGGGCCGCGCGTCGCTGTCGCCACCGCCGAAAAAATTGGCCTTGGCGGGCGCCTCGACACTGGCGCGACGTGCCAGCTCACCCGGATGGAAAATTCCGAAAAAGGCTATCATCGCAGTTCTCCTCTTTCACTGAGCGGTGTGGCCGGTCCACAGAGACCGGCCAATTGTCGTGTCAGGGAGCGGCGTAGATCTGGTCGAAGGTGCCGCCATCGCCGAAGAACTTTGGCTGGGCTTCGCGCCAGCCACCAAAATCCTCGATGGTGACGAGATTGACTTCACCGAAGCGGGCAATGTCCTCGGGGGCCGCCGCATCCGGGCGGACCGGGCGGTAGTAGTGTTTGGCGGCGATGGCCTGGCCTTCATCGGAATAGAGATAGTCGAGATAGGCCTGGGCGAGATCGAGATTGCCCTTCTTCTCGGCATTGACCGGAACGAGCGCGACGGGCGGCTCGGCCAGAATAGAGATGGACGGGGTTACGATGTCGAAGGCGTCGGGGCCGAGTTCTTCAAGGGCGAGGTAGGCTTCGTTTTCCCAGGCGAGCAGGACGTCGCCAATGCCGCGCTGGACGAAAGTGGTGGTGGAGCCTCGGGCGCCGGTGTCGAGCACGGGGACGTGGCGGAAGAGTTCGCCAACAAATTCCTGCGCTTTGGCTTCGTCATTGCCATATTCGGCACGAGCCCAGGCCCAGGCGGCGAGGAGGTTCCAGCGCGCTCCTCCCGAGGTTTTTGGATTTGGCGTGATCACCTCGACGCCATCGGCAATCAGATCGCCCCAATCCTGGATGGCTTTGGGATTGCCCTTGCGGACGAGGAAAACGATGGTCGAGATGTATGGCGCATTGTTGTTTTCGAGTGTGCCGCGCCAGTCATCGGGGATGAGATCGGTGGCATCGGCGATTGCGTTGATGTCGCTTTCGAGCGCCAGGGTGACGACATCGGCCTCGAGCCCGTCGATGACGGTGCGTGCCTGTGAACCGGAGCCGCCATGAGTGACCTGGATGGCGACAGCCTCGCCCTTTTCCTGCTGCCAGTGGGCAACAAAGGCGTCGTTGAACTCGCGATAGAGTTCACGCGTCGGATCATAGGACACGTTGATCAGTGTGCGGTCCTGCGCATGGGCGGTGACAGCGAAGCCCAGGGTCAGGGACGCGGCAAGGGCGGTATAGGCGAGTAACCGAGATGCACGTTTCATTGGGAACTCCCGAGATCTGATATGAAAACCCTATCAACTCAGTCGTGTTTGGAAAGGCGCAGGCTTGCCGGCATTTTCGACGGCGGAGAAAATATTTCTCGATGAGGGCCGGCTGACGATAAAGTCAGCAAGCTCGCTCCAGTTCCGCCGTCCTCTCTTGTGCGCTATCGCGTGGAGATTATGACAGCGCGGCACCATTGGTGGTGAGGTAGACCGCGTAGATGGAAGAGGTCGCGGCGATATAGAGGCGATTGCCCTTGGGGCCGCCGAAGGTGAGATTGGCGACGCGCTCGGGTGTCAGGATTTTTCCGATGAGGGTGCCGTCCGGGGCAAAGCAGTGCACGCCGTCACCGGCGCTGGTCCAGAGATTGCCGTCAATGTCGAAGCGGAAGCCATCCGGCAGGCCGGGATCGACCGTGCAGAAGACGCGGCCATTGGCCAGGGTGCGGCCAGCAACGACGTCGAAAACGCGGATGTGGCGGGGAGAGCCGGAGTCGGCGACATAGAGCTTTGTTTCGTCCGGCGAGAAGGCGAGGCCATTGGGCTGGACGAAATCGCGGACCATCGCCTCGATCGCGCCGGTCTGCGGATCGACGCGATAGACGTTGTTGGTCTCCTGCTCCGGGGTGGCCTTGTGGCCCTCATAGTCGGACTGGATGCCGTAGGTGGGGTCGGTGAACCAGATGCTGCCATCGCTGTGGACCACGACATCATTGGGGGAATTGAGGCGCTTGCCCTCAAAGCTGTCGGCGATGACGGTTATGGAGCCGTCGATCTCGGTGCGGGTGACGCGGCGCGCGCCATGCTCGCAGGTGACCAGACGGCCCTGCCGATCGCGGGTGTTGCCATTGGAATAGCGGGCATCGGCGCGATAGACGGAGACGCCGCCATCAGGGATGTAGCGCATCATGCGGTTGTTGGGGATGTCGCTCCAGAGGAGATAATTGCCATCCTTGAACCAGACCGGTCCTTCGGACCAGCGGCAGCCGGTGTGGATCAGATCGAGCGCGGCACTGCCGTTGAACAATGCGCGGAAACGATCGTCGATGATCTCGTAGATGCCATCAGCCATGGCGGGTTCCCCTCCCCTGTGCGGGCGTTAACACTTTTGCCCCGAGCTTGCCGCAAAGCGCCGCGACAAGGCTCTTCCAGAACCATAATGGCCGAGGCCCGGACCAGCAATGCAGGATCGCGGCATTAACCGGGATGAAGGCGCAGGCTGCCATTATCCCCCTCCCCGGCCCCAACCGGACAGTAAGGAACACCATGAAGAAGACTGCCACGCGTCTGACCGCCGCCTCGCTCGCCGTTCTGGCGGCGATTTCCATTGCCGGCTGCTCGATGATGGCGCCGGCAAGTTCGCCCGGTGGCCTTGCTCCGGGGCTGACGGCGCGCATGGACCAGCCGGGCGCCACGCTCGACCGGGTGCAGGCGATCAATCTCATCAACGCCTATCGCGCGACGCGGGGCGTTGCCCCGCTGACCCCGGACGCCGGGCTCGATGGCACGGCGCAGGCGCTGGCGACGCAATATGCCCAGTCGGGCCAGGCGCCTTCGACGCCACAGGGGCTTGTGGCGATGAAGATGAGCGCCGGCTATCCGACATTTGCCGAGACGTTCTCGGGCTGGCGCAACAATGCGGCTGACGCGCAGGCGCTGGCGGCCAATGCGACCAAGGCCGGCGTGGCGATGAGCTACAACGCCTCCTCTGCCTATGGCATTCACTGGGTTCTTGTTCTTGGAAACTGAGACGCAGCGGATCGACGCCAGGGGGCTCAAATGCCCCCTGCCCGTCCTGAAACTCGAAAAACGACTTGAAGCGCTGGCTTCGGGCGACGCGCTCGAAGTGCTGGCGACCGATCCGATGGCCCGGATCGATATTCCGCTCTATTGCCGCCAGAAGGGGCACGCGTGTGCCGTGTCCGAGGACAATGGAGTTTTGCGGTTTCTGGTGCTGGTGGGGTAGCTCGCCCATCTGCTTCGTGCCTGTGGCACCACCCCACCCCGGCCCTCCCCATCAAGGGGAGGGAGCCGATCGAGTGTGGGGCGAAGGGCGGTTCTTAGGCTCTTCTTGCCGGCACTATCTCTTCCCCGTGCTTTCCGCTCTTTCGTCATCACCCGACTTGTTTGGGTGATCCATGCTGCCGAAATGGATTGCCCGGACAAGCCGGGCAATGACGGTGGGTGGGATAGATAGGCGCATCGTCACGCGTCGAGTAAGCGAAGAACCCCTATGGCAGCGACGACCCGGGTTTGCTGCGCCGCCCTACTGCATGAATGCGGGGCGTGGGCGGGGGAATGGCACGCTGCTGCTGCCGCCGGTGGAGGCGAGGCTTGGGCGCAGGGTGGTTTCGAGGGAGATGTCAGCGACGGCGGGGGCCTCTGCGAACATCGGCGTATGGGCCGGACGCTGACGCGGGATGGGAATGCCGGTGCGGATGCGGCCGAGGTCGACGGCGGTATATTCACGCAGGGCGACCTGATCATTGAGGTAGCTCGGCTGGTCCTTGAGGCCCATCGGGAATGCCGCTTCGCGCGCCTTCACATAGGTGGCGGCGTCCTTGCCGCAGATGTTGGGGCGCATGTCGACCGGCGGGCGGCCGACGGCATTGGCGAGGTTTAGCACGCTCTGGCCGGTGGGCTGCGCTGCGCCGGAAAGCCCCTTGAGCAGGAGTTCGGCGGCACGTTCATTGCGCTCACGGCCGGAGGAGCCGCCGAGAACGACGGCCATCAGGCGGCGGCCATTGCGATCGATCGAACCAACCAGATTGAGCCCCGAGGCACAGATATAGCCGGTCTTCATGCCGACGGCGCCGGAGAGGCCCTTGAGCAGGCCATTCTGCGATTCGAGACGCGTCTTGCCGAGGCGGACAACGCCGGTCGAGAACATGGGCATGTAGCTCGGAAAGCTCTGCTCGATGTAGAGCGAGAGAATGGCCATGTCGCGGGCACTGGTGACCTGCGCCGGATTATGCAGGCCATGGGAATTGGCGAAATTGGTGGCGGTCAGGCCCATGCGCTGGGCGACGTCGTTCATCTTGGCGACGAAACGCGGCTCATCCCCGGCAATGGTCTCGGCGATGGCCATGGCGATGTCATTGGCCGATTTGACGATGAGGATATAGAGCGCGTCCTTCATCGACACCGAAGCGCCCACCGCCAGACCCGACTTGGCCGGCGCGAGATTGAACGCCGCCTTGGAAACGGTGACCGGTGTGTCGAGGGTGATCGTGCCCTTGGCGATTTCCTCGAAGGCTACATAGGCGGTCATCAGCTTGGTCAGCGAGGCAGGGTGCCAGGGCTGGCCCGCTTCCTCGGCGTAGAGCACCTGCAGCGTGTCACGGTCGACCAGCAGCATGGGCATCGCCGCGACCGGCAGCAGGCCGGCGGTGACGAAGGCAAGGGCAAGGACGAGGCGACGCAGCAAGGACAAGGCAATACTCCGGGGATTGTTTTTCCAGTTTGTGATGCGGCTTGGGCAGCCGGAACTGGCAGGCATTCTCGAGGGCGGCATCATAGGCAAGAGTCTGTCGCGCTTCGATGACCGTCCTCTTAGCAGTCGAGACGCCGGGCCTCAAGCAAAGCGGGGACTGTTTGACGGGCATGTGAAGCTGCTGACGCAGGCTGACAGGAGGGCGGCCCAGAACCGGGGCAACGCATAAGGAGTTTTGCCATGCCGACCATCGTGACCATTCTGACCTCGGGCTATGCAGATTGGGAGACAGCGCTGCTCAATGCCGGGGCACGGCAGTATTATCGGATCGAAACAATGTTTGCCTCGCCGCGTGGCGAAGAGGTGACTTCGGCCGGCGGGCTCAAGGTGACCCCGCAGATGGCCGTTGAGGATATCGACCTCGATGCAGTCGACGCCATTGTCGTCAATGGCGGCTCGATCTGGAGCTCACCGGACGCGCCTGATATTTCCGACCTGCTGGTGCGGGCGCGGGACGCGGGCAAGACGGTGGGCGGGATCTGCGATGGCACGCTGGACCTGGCGCGGGCGGGTATTCTCGATGATGTCGCGCACACGTCCAATGGCCCGGAGAGCCTGCCGGATACTGGTTATGGCGGTGTGGCGCGGTATCAGGATCAGCCACGCGCCGTGCTCGACCGGAAGATCGTCACCGCTCCGGGCACGGCCCCGGTCAGCTTCATGGGCGCGGTCCTCGAGTCGATGGGCTACCGCAATGGCGACCTCGATTTTTACCTCAATCTCTATGCTGCCGAGCACACGCATGGCTGATGCGCAGGGGCGGTAACAAAAAGTCACTGGTATCTCTTAGTAACCATGGCTATATACGGTGCCTGTGACGCAAGACGAAAGGCCGCCCCATGTCCCTGACCGACACATCGAAATCAGCCAATTGCCTGGCAATGTCGGACGTTCTCAATCGCATCGGCGACAAGTGGAGCGTTATGGTGGTGGGCATGCTTGGGCGTCATGGCACGCTGCGCTTCAACGAGCTCAAGCGCCTGATCAACGGTGTATCGCAGCGCATGCTGACGCTCACCCTGCGCAATCTCGAGCGTGATGGTCTGGTCAGCCGCACCATCTATCCCGAGGTGCCACCGCGCGTGGAATACAACCTCACCGAGATGGGCAAGACGCTGCAGGAGCCGATCGACGAGCTTTGGAACTGGTCGGCCGAGCATCACATGGCTATCCTCGATGCCCGCGCCATCTATGACGCACGGGAAAACATCACGGCAGCCGACCAGCCGCGCAAGATCGCCTACGCGCGCGGCTAGTCGGGGTACCCTGCCCCGCCTTCAATTCTATTTTATCAAGAGCGCCTAGCCGTCAGTCTGGGCCAGCGTCCGGCTGTCCGCGTCGCTGGCCCCTTCGGCTTTGCGACTGTCCGCGCGCGCAGACGCCTGTCGCTCCGGCAGGTTGAGCGCGGCGACGAGGGCGCGATATTCTTGGCGGGCGCTGAGGTGTGACGAGGTTGGCATCCCGCCCAGCAATTCATCGTCAAGGGGATCGAACACCGTCATGCCGGTGGCAAAGAGCGAGCGGAAGATGACGCGCTCGGCGATGCCGTCCGCCAGCCTGCAGCCAAGGCGCAGGGCGATCTTTTCCAGCGTCAGCTGAACCTGCCGCATATTTCGCGACGACAGCATGGAGATGCGGTTGCGCACCAGCACCCAGTCGATATTGCGGCCGTCGATGGCAAGGCGCTCGGAACGGGCGCGCTGGACCAGCCGCGCATAATGGCTGAGCTCGCGCGGCTCGCCGGAGCTCGGGTCGATCTGGGCCATGACGTTGAGGTCGATGAGGCTGTCGTTGACCGGGGTAATGAGCGTGTCAGCCAGAGAATGGGCCAGTCGCGTCAGATTGGTGTCAAAGCCGGGCGTGTCGATGACGACGAAATCGGCCTTGTGCTCGACCTCGACGACGGCCTGACGGAAGAGGTCGAATTCGACCTTGTGGTTTTCCCGGACAGAATCGCCACGCGCCACCGGCAGGTGGAAATGCGTCGTGTGCGGCAGCGTCAGGGCTTTTTCACGAGCCCAGTTGCGCCGGTTGCGGACATAGTGGGTCATCGTCTGCTGGCGGCCGTCTACGTCGATGGATGCGACGCTATAGCCCTGGTAAAGCAGATGGATGGCAAGATGAAAGGCAGTCGTGGACTTGCCAGACCCGCCCTTTTCATTCCCCACGACAATGACATGCGCGCCTTGTCGCACTATCGATCCCCCAAATCACTTTGGTAAGTCTCATGTTTTCTGAGGCACCGCACAAGCGGGTTTATGCTGAGGCGAATGGTAACGGCTCTCTACAACAAACCGAGCTTTGCAAGTTCAGCGGCCAGCTCGTGGGAATTGCCTGAGTCGTTGGCAGCCATATCGGGCGGCGCATCCTCGGGCTTGAAATAGCGCCAGCCTTGGAACGGGCGCTTCGGATAAGGAATGGTGCGGGTCAGATCGGGCGCCATGATAATGTCGCAGTAATCCTTGCCCTCGGCATCCTTATAGGGGGCGAGGCGAAGGATCGGCTGGCGGCAGACGATCTGTCCCCCGATCACCCAGTAGATCGAGGACAGGCCCTCCATTTCGGCGGCGCGCTTGGGCATCATGCGGGTACGATGGACATGCACGTCCTCGCCGTAGTCGGCGCCCCACCAATGGGCGCGCTGGTCGCGGTAGCTTTCCAGTTCCTCGAAACTGGAAATGCCGACGCAGAGTTTGACCATGTGGATCATGCCAGCGTCCCCGGAGCGACGCGGCCCTGGATGACGTCGATTTCGTCGTCATCGACGATCCACGGCTCGCGCAAGGCCTGGCTCAGCCAGTCCTGGAAGGCCGGCAGGGCGTAGATGGCTTCGACATAAGCCGCGGCCTGGTCGGAGACCGGCAGGGCATAGGTTCGCAAGCGCGTGGCGAGAGGCGCGAACATGGCGTCGGCGGCGGTGAATTCTCCGAACAGGTATGGCCCACCCGAGCGGGACAGGTGGTCGCCCCAGAGGCGCTCGATGCGCAGGAGATCGCCGCGCACGGCGTCGACGTCGACCTTGCCGGGATGAGAGGCGCGCAGGTTCATCGGCGCATGATTGCGAAGGGCAGAGAAGCCGCCATGCATCTCGGCAGCTGCGGCGCGGGCCAGCGCCCGGTCGCGGAAATCACGCGGCCAGATGGGCAGCTCAGGAAAGCGATCGGCCAGATATTCGATGATGGCGATGGTCTCGGGGATAATGAGGTCGCCGTCGACCAGCACCGGCACTTTGCCGGTCGGCGAGCGCTCGGCGATGAGTTCGCGCCAGCGCGGTCCCGACAGCTGCAGGACTTCGTCCTCGAAGGGAATCTCGAAATGGCGCAGCACCAGCCAGGGGCGCAACGACCAGGTGGAATAATTGCGGTTGCCGATCAGCAGTTTCATCGCGTCATCCGTTCAGAGAACAGGAAGGGCGCCCTGTGGCAGGGGCGCCCTTCTCCAATTTGTATCAGTGACGAACTCTAGCGCTTCAGACGCCAGCAATCACGGAGAAAACCAGCCCCATCGAGAGGAGGCATACCAGGGCCCAGCTCGTGGCCTGCCAGGCATTGGACTTCGGTTGACTGCGCATGTTCGCTCCTTGTCAGCCGTTCACGCTGGCCGCCCAAGGGCAGAGCCCCCCGGCCAGTGTCAAATCGTTAACCGTGCCAAAACGGCAATGCAAGCGACCAAACTGCAACAGTTGACAAGCGGTTCGGGATGTCGGGGTGCGGCCTAGAACAGGCCGAACCAGAGCCCGGCAATGCCCAAAAAGGCAAAGAAGCCAACGACATCGGTGATTGTGGTGACGAACACCGCCGACGCAATGGCGGGGTCGGCCTTTACCTTGTCGAGACCGAGCGGAATGAGAATTCCGACTGTGCCGGCGACGATCATGTTGATCACCATGGCCGAAGCGATCACTGCACCGAGCTCGATGCTGTCGTAACGCACCCAGGTCACGATGCCGATGAGAATCGCGAAGATCACGCCGTTGAGGAAGCCAACGACCATTTCGCGGCGAATGAGCCGCTTGAGGCGCTGCCCATCAAGCTCGCGCATCGCCAGGGCGCGCACGGTGACGGTCATGGTCTGCGCGCCGGCATTGCCGCCCATGGAGGCGACGATGGGCATCAGGACAGCGAGGGCGACCATCTGTTCGATGGTGGCGTTGAAAAAGCCGATGACATAAGAGACCATCAGCGCGGTAAAGAGGTTCACCACCAGCCAGGGCACGCGGCTTCTGACGGTATCGACCGTGCGGTCGGAAACGTCTTCGTCGCCCACGCCGGCGAGGAGCTTGATGTCCTCATCGGCTTCTTCCGTGATGACGTCGACCATGTCGTCGATGGTCAGCACGCCGACAAGGCGCCCGCTCTCGTCCACGACGCCGACCTCGACAAGATCATAGCGCTCGAAGGGACGCGCGGCCTCTTCCTGGTCCTCGTTGGCGTTCACCAGGACCAAAGTGGTGTTCATGATGGAATCGATCTTGGTGCTGCGCTGCGCGCGAAGCACACGATCCAGCGGAACGGTGCCGACCACCTTATAGGCCGCGTCGACGACGTAGAGCTGGTAGAATTCGTCCGGCAGGTCCTTGTCGGCGCGCAGATAGTCGATCGTCTGCCCGACCGTCCAGAACGGCGGGATGGCGATGAACTCGGTCTGCATGCGTCGGCCGGCAGAGTCCTCGGGAAAATCGAGGCTGCGCTTGAGGCTCAGACGCTCGAAAGCCGGCAGGGCCGAGAGAATCTCGTCCCGGTCATCCTGTTCGAGATCTTCAAGAATGAAGACTGCGTCGTCGCTGTCGAGGCCGGACACGCCGCGGGCGATTTCGGCGTTGGGCAAGGCGTCCATGAGCTCGACGCGGACGCTCTCGTCCACCTCAGTCAGCGCCGAATAGTCGAAGCGATCACCGAGGAGGCGAATGAGCGCAAGCCGTTCGGCCGGCTCCAGCCGCTCGATCACGTCGCCCTCATCGGCGGTGTGGAGCGGCTCCATCAGCTCGGCAATGGCGTCCGTGTCCTGCGCAAACAGGAGCGCGCGCAACCGATCGAGCCAATCCTGGCTGATACGGTCTTCCGAATTGCGGAACACGTTCGTCTCCAACCCGGCACCCGTGCCAGGCTCAGTCTCGAATTCGCTGCTCATAGGGAGCCCTTTTCGTGTCCTGGGGGTTTCTGGGGCGTGGCAAGCTGTAGCCAATCGTGGCGGAACGCGCCAGACTGGCACAAAAAGTTTTCTCGCCGACCACGGGCGGGTTCGAGGAGGGAACAATGGGTGAAACAGACGGGCGCGATAAAAGTTTCGAACGAATCCATCGACTGGCCGAGCAGCGGGCGCTGGCAGAGGTCGATCGCGCGAGCAGCGACGGGACGCCGGCACTGACGGTTCGGGGCGTCGCCTTCGTGAGACTGCTCGATGCCGAAACAATGGTGCTGCACTGCCCGCTGGAGCAGAAGATCCTGCTGATGGAAATTTCTCCCGACATCTATTTCGACACCGACGACTATGTCGGCCAGGAAGTGGTGCTGGTGCATCTCGGTGCCATAAGCGACGAGGAACTGTCCCTGCGCCTCGAGGACGCCTGGCACTTCCGGGCGCCGGGCCAGCCCGCGCAAAATCCGAGCTGACGCATACGCACCTGAACTCTAGTCAACCCCAGGACTTCTCATGGCCACTACGACCGAGCTCTCCTGTACCTGTGGGGCCTTTGCGCTGGAACTGACGGGCGAGCCCTTCATCACCACGGAATGCCATTGCACGAGCTGCAGGACGGCAGGAGCAAAGCTTGAAGCCCTGCCCCTCTCCCGCCCCATGCGGAGCGAGAATTTGGGGACGCCCTTCGTTCTCTATCGCAAGGACCGGGTGCGCTTCCTCAGGGGCGCAGAAAACCTTGCCGAGTTTCGCCTGAACGAGAAGACAGCCACGCGACGGGTGGTGACAAGTTGCTGCAAGACGCCGGTGTTCGTCGAATTCAAGGGCGGGCACTGGCTGAGCCTTTATGCCTCGCTCTGGCCCGAGGGCGCATCGCCCCAGCCGACGATCCGCACGATGGTGGGCGACAGGCCCGAGAGCGCCCCCCTGCCCGACGACCTTCCCTCGGGAAAGCTGGTCACGGCCAAATTTTTCGCAAAGCTCCTCGGTGTATGGATCGCAATGGGATTCAAGGCCCCGGAAATCGAGATCGCCCAGAAGTTAGAGATTTGAGGCTGGCGAACCCTCGGGACGGAAATGCGTTGAGGCGGCAGGAGAACCGCCATGGACGCAGCCTGGACAATCGAACGCCGCCTCTGGCTTGAAGGCGCAGCAGCCTATGAGGACCACCTCGCCGAGGAGTGCCTCATGGCCTTCGGGCCGATGGGCATCATGAACCGTCGCGATATCATCGAGAGCCTTGCCGGAGGCCCGCGCTGGACGCGCGTGGAGATAAGCGATCAGCGCTTCGCAGTGCCGGAGGACAGCGCTGTCGTCGTGCTTGCCTATAGAGCAGAAGCGCAAAGGGATGATGCCCCGCCCTACCGGGCGCTCTGCACCTCGACCTATCTCATCACCGGGGGAAATCTGAAACTGATCCAGCACCAGCAGACGCCGCTGTGATGCAGACAACAAAAAAGCCGCCCTGGGGCAGCTTTTTGTTTCTCCTCCCCGAAGGGAGAGAATGGTGCGGTCGAGAAGACTCGAACTTCCACGTCTTGCGACACAGCGACCTCAACGCTGCGCGTCTACCAATTCCGCCACGACCGCACTGTGTGGTAGAAGCTTCGTTTCTTTCGTCCCGAAGCGAGTGGGGATTTAGCAAGGCTTCCCCGGAACCTCAAGTGGTTAGATCGCAAATTCTTTTTTCGCCTGTGGAGAATTTTGCGCCCGGGCGGGATTTCACCCTCCCCGGAGGCTCACCCAGACAGGCAAAAGGGCCGCAACCCCTCGGTTTACGGCCCTTTTCACAGTGGTCGCCGAAAATCTCTTCCGGCGCGAAATAATTTTGGGTGATCAGGCGACCTTGAACACCTTCTCGGTGACCTGCACCCGCAGGTGCCCGTCTTCGACATTCACCTCGCCTTTGGCGATCAGCGTGTTGTTGGCATATATGTTGAGCGGATCGTGCTCGGTGGCATCCAGCTCGATGACGGCACCACGGCCCATGCGCAGAAGATGATGGATAGGCATCTTGGTCGCGCCGAGTTCGACGATGATATCGACTTCAATATGGTCCAGTGTGCTCATAGGTATGTTCTGAGGTCCGTTGTGCCCGATATCGGCGGATTCGTTAAATTAAGGATTGCTCAGGCTTGGTTATGGAAGTCTTAACGCCCGACGCCGAAGCGTGCCAAATTCGATCGAAACTGCATCGCGATGATGCAGAAGCGGTCGAATGGCGCATATTTGACGGTGCCCAGGACTATCCGGCGACGCTGGCCGCCATGGAGGAGCGCGCCGCGCTGGTCGCTGCTGGTGAAGCCCCCGAGGCGGTGTGGCTGCTGGAGCACCCTGCCCTATACACCGCGGGCACCTCGGCGCGGGCCGAGGATCTCCTCACCCAGCGCTTTCCCGTTTATCCCGCCGGCCGCGGCGGGCAATACACCTATCACGGCCCTGGACAGCGCGTGGCCTATGTCATGCTCGACCTGACCAAGCGGGGGCGCGATATCCGCTGCCTCGTCAAAGGCCTTGAGCAATGGGTGATCGATACGCTGGCCAGCCATAATATTGTCGGCGAGCGCCGCGAAGGCCGCGTCGGCGTCTGGATTCAGCGTCCGGACAAGGGTTTTGGGCGCGAGGACAAGATCGCGGCCATCGGCGTGCGCGTGCGCAAGTGGGTGACCTTCTACGGCATTTCCTTGAACATCGACCCGGATCTAGGCCATTACGACGGCATCGTGCCCTGCGGGATCACCGACCAGGGCGTCACCAGTTTTGAAGATCAGGGGCAGCTGGTGACGATGCCGGAGGTCGATTCTGTGCTGCGGGCGCGTTTTGAAGACATATTCGGGGCGACAAAAGAGGCCGCGCCCGGCCTTGCCATACCGGCCCCGTCTGGCCAATTTGCCTGACACGCTCGAATCGAGGAGCCCGCAATGACACTGGACGATCTCAAACGCCTGTTTACCCGCCAGACATTGTTCCGGCTCGACGCAATCCTGTCGCCCCGGCTCGTGCCGATTCTCTATGCGCTGGGTCTCGCTGGCATCCTGCTGTGGGCGATCAATCACTTCTTCTATCGGTTCGGCATGGGTTTCGGGAACGGGCTCTGGGGCCTTCTCGAGATCCTGGTGTTCGGCCTAATCGCCCTTGTCGGGCTGCGGATCGGCTGCGAAGCGCTGATCGTGTGGTTCAAGGCACATGAGAGCACGGGCGAGACGGTGAACCGCACACGCTTCTCGGCATCGCTGCTCGATGAGGTGCGGGACGCCATTCGCGACCTCGCCGAAGAGGGCAGCGAAAGCGACTATGCGGAAGCGGACGAATATTTTACGCCGGCGACCGAGCCTGCGCCGCATGTCGCAAAGCCGCGGCGCGAGCCATCGGTAACACCAGGCAAACCCTATTCGAACAGCTGAGGGTGGGATCGCGGCGGTTTTCAGCTGCCGCCCGGACATGAAAAGGCCGCCACGGATCGCTCCGGGCGGCCTTTTTGATTCCCGTCGGGAATTGCTTACTTCTTGTCGACTGCCCAGGCGCCGGGACCGGCGAACACAAGGTAGAGGAAGACAAAGCAGAAGAGGATGGCGGCGTCGCCACCGTTGTTCACCGGGAACATGTTGGCGGGCGCATGAGCCATCCAATAGGCCACTGCCATGGTGCCAGAAGCGAGGAAGGCGGCCGGACGGGTGAACAGGCCAATGGCGATCAGCACGCCGGTGACAATTTCGATGATGCCAGCGAACCAGAAGATCGAGAACATCGGCGGTGCAAATTCGGCGGCCGGAAAGCCAAGAATCTTCTGCGTGCCGTGAGCGAGGAACAGCAGAGCTGCGATGATGCGGAGGGCCGCGAGGGCCTTTGGTGCATGGACGGAAAGGCGATCGAACAAGGTCTGTCTCCAGATAAGGCGTCCAGGGGGCGGGACTTCGATCCCTTTGGCAGACGCTTCTAATTGTCCCCGACAGTGAGGACGCCGTCGGGCAAACCCAAGCTAGCCCAACATGGGTTAAGGCAAAACCGGGAGTCTGGCGGACGCACTGTTCAACAATGCTTGATGTTCAATCCGAGGTGTTCACCGCTGGGATCAGGCCTGCCCCGCACAGATTGAAGGGGCAGTAACATTGCGTAACCGGGGTCATATGCTGTATGACGCGGCCAACTTCCTTCAATTCGGACCTTTGAACGCGCATGACTCAGGCGCCTAAAATCGGCCTTGTCAGCCTCGGCTGCCCCAAGGCCCTCGTGGACAGCGAGCGGATCATGACCACGCTGCGGGCCCAGGGCTATTCGTTTAGCCGGGACTATGCGGGCGCCGACATCGTCCTCGTGAACACCTGCGGCTTTCTCGACAGTGCCAAGCAGGAAAGCCTCGAGGCGATCGGCGAAGCTCTCAATGAAAACGGCAAGGTGATCGTCACCGGCTGCCTCGGCGTCGAGGAAGGCCTGATCCGCGAAACGCACCCCAGCGTTCTCGCCATCACCGGCCCGCATCAGTATGAGAGCGTCGTTGCCGCCGTTCACGACCATCTGCCGCCCGTGCCCAACCGTTTCGTCGACCTCGTGCCCGAGAGCGGGCTCAAGCTGACGCCGCGCCACTACGCCTATCTGAAGATTTCCGAGGGCTGCAACAATCGCTGCTCGTTCTGCATCATCCCGCAGATTCGAGGCGATCTGGCTTCGCGTCCGGCTGCCGGCATTCTCTCGGAAGCCGAGGGCCTCATTCGCTCCGGCGTCAAAGAACTGCTGGTGATCAGCCAGGACACCAGCGCCTACGGCCTCGACCTCAAATATGCGACGAGCAAGTATCGCGGCCGCGAGGTGAAGGCGAAGTTCTATGACCTCGCCAAGGAACTGGGTGAACTCGGGGCATGGGTGCGTCTGCACTATGTCTACCCCTACCCCCATGTCGATCCGGTGATGGAACTGATGGCCGAAGGCCTCGTCCTGCCCTATCTCGACATTCCGTTCCAGCACGCCTCGCCGAACGTGCTCAAGGCCATGCGCCGCCCGGCCCACCAGGAAAAGACGCTCAACCGCATTCTCGACTGGAAGCGACAGGTGCCTGACCTCACCGTGCGCTCGAACTTCATCGTCGGCTTCCCCGGCGAGACGGAAGAAGATTTCGAAATGCTGCTCGATTTCATCGAGGAAGCCGAAATCGATCGCGCCGGGTGCTTCAAATATGAGCCGGTGACCGGCGCGACGGCCAATGAGCTCGAGGGCGTCGTGCCCGACGAGGTCAAGGAAGAGCGTTTCGCCCAGCTGATGGAAGTGGCCCAGAACGTCTCCTTCGGCCAGCTGCAGAAGAAGGTCGGCCGCACCATTGACGTGATTGTCGACGACGTGCGCCCCGAAGAGAACCGCGTGATCGCGCGTTCGAAGTGGGATGCGCCGGAGATCGACGGCCAGGTGATCGTCGACAATGCCGACGGCATCAAGATCGGCGACATTGTCTCGGTGACCGTTACCGACAACGACGAATATGATCTCTTCGCCACCCCGGCGAAGGTCTGATCCCAAGAATGCGGTGGATCAGCCTCGCGCCATGCGCCCTACTGCGTCCGTTTCGCATTGGGCCGAGGGCAGGTTTTCCAGCACATAGCCGAGACGTTCGGGCGACTGGGCCTTGGCAAAGTACCAGCCCTGGAGAGAATCGCAGCCGAGCTCACGCAGCAGGTCCACCTGCGCGCGCGTTTCGACGCCCTCGGCCGTCACCAGCTTGCCCATGCCATGAGAGATGTCGATGATGCCGCGTACGATCGCGAGGTCAGCGCTGCTCTGGGTCAGATTGGCGACAAACACCTGATCGATCTTGACCCGGTCAATCGGCATGCGGCGCAAATGGGTGAGACTGGCGAAGCCGGTGCCGAAATCGTCGAGCGCCACTTCGACGCCCGCATCGTGCAGACGACAGATTCGGCGTTCCACCTCGGCAAAGTCGCGACCAAGGAAGACGCCCTCGGTGACTTCGATGCAGAAGGCGCTGGGCGGGAGCGCGGCCCGCTCGGTCAGCGCGAAGAATTTGTTGGTGAAGAGGTCCGAGCGGAAATCTGCATTGGTGACATTGATGGCGATACGCCCCACCGGCAGGCCCTGCAGCTTCATCGCCTTCATGTCCTGAACCGCGCGCTCGACCACGAGCATGCCCAGCTCGGCGAAGAGGCCGGGATCGCGCAGATCGCTGAGGAAGCTGCCCGGCGCCACCATGCCATTGGTCGGGTGCTGCCAGCGCAAGAGACCTTCCACAGACAAACCACCGCCATCGGCAACCGGCACAACCGGTTGGTAATGCAGCAGGAATTGACCACGCCCAAGGCCATCCTCGATGGCGCGTGTCAGCTCGCTGCGCTGGCGTGAGACGTCGCCAAGCCGGTGCTCATAGGTGCTGGCGCGATCGCGGCCAAGCTCCTTGGCGCGATAGAGCGCCAGATCGGCGTTCTTGAAAATATCCTCGGCCGTCAGCCCGTCGCGGGGGAACATTGCGACGCCGATGCTGGCCGTGCACCGCCGCGTGACATCCCCGAGCAGGATCGGCCGCCGGATGGCGCCGAGCACCTTGCCGACGAGGGCGCGAACTTCGCTCTCGCTCTGGCCGGTGAGAACAATGCCGAACTCGTCGCCGCCAAGGCGGGCCACGAAATAATCGTCGTGCCCCAGCGCGCTCAGCCGCTCGCCGATGATGCGCAACAGCCGGTCGCCAACGTCGTGGCCGAACCAGTCGTTGATTTCCTTGAATGTATCGAGATCAAGGAGCGCGAGATGGACAGTCTTGGCCCCTACCCCGGCCTGGCGCAGCGCGTCCTCGAGATATTCCTGAAAATGCCGGCGATTGGGAATGCCGGTCATCGGGTCAATATTGACCACCTTGCGCAATTCGCTCTGCGCCTGCTGGCGAGCGGTAATATCGAAACGGATGGCTGTGTAGCTGTCGACTTTTCCCGATGCCCCGACATGCGGCACTATAGTGGTATCCACCCAGTAGCGCTCACCATCCTTGCGGCGGTTGCATATTTCGCCGTGCCAGACCTTGCCGCTGGCGATGACGCGATACATCTCCCGGAAGAACTCCGGCCCGTGAACGCCAGAATGAAGAAGACGGTGGTTGGCCCCGATCAGCTCTTCGCGAGAGTATCCGCTGATCTCGCTGAACTTGTTGTTGACCAGGGTTATTGTGCCTTTGACATCCGTCATTGCCACGATAGCTGCGCTGTCCAGCGCATATCTGACAAATTCCATTTCATCTTGAAATGGAGTGTCCGATCTATCAGTCATTGAACCACCCAATACAGAATTCATGCGTCATGAGGCCCGTCACCCACGGACGGAAAAATGCCATTTTGATTTGGATAAAGTATTGAGCGGTAAAGATTAATTTCCAGCGCACCCAGACACATAAAGTTCCGCTGGGGTCACCGCGCGCAGCGCCATCCGCGCGCGGCATGAAGAAGCGATCAGCGCGAAAAGGCGTTGAACGGGTTATCGTGGGTGAGCCGCGTGATGGTCGTTTCATCGACACCGGCCTGCCGCAGGGCGGGCAGGAAGCTATCCACAAGGTGGGTATAGGGCTGCGGCGTGCCACCGCCCGGCAGCGCCGGATCATACCAGCCGCGGTCATGGCTGAGCATCAGGCGCTCGCCATGCCCCGCCTCAAGGGCGCGGGTCACCAGCGGCACCACCTCGGCGTCGGGCACGCGCCCGATATGGTCGAATTCGAGCCAGGCGCCCCGATCGAAGACTTCCCGATGGAGGCCAAAATCCTTCTCCTCCTGTGTGTGGATAGAGATGAAGCGCTCGGCCGAGCCGCCCTCCTCGGCGATGATGTCGAGCTGGTCGAGCACCACGCGCCCCTTGATGGTGTGCGAACCGATGATGGCGCCGGTGCGGGCAGAAGCCCGCGCGGCGGCGCGCAGGATGCGCGTTTCGAGCGGGGTTATGCCATCATCGCCGGCGCTGACCTTGATCCAGGCGGCGACGACCCCAGTGTCGCCGATACCGTCGGTGAGTTCGCCCACCATCCACTCTTCCAGCGCCTCAAGGCTCGCGTCAGCCACCCAGTCGGGGATCCACGGCTCGCGATAATTGCCGGTCGGCACCACGATGGGCATGCCGGTGGCTTGGGAGACGGCGAGGTCGATATCGACACGCAGACCGACGCCGCCGGTTGAACACTCGACCACCGCGGTGACGCCCTGGGCCTTGATCGCCTCGATCTCTGGCGCCATCAGCCGGATCACGTCAGCCGGATCGGCCTCGGCATAGCCTGGCTGGTCCGGGGTCCGCAGATCCACGAAGACGTGCTCATGCGGCAGGATCAGTCCAAGCTGGTCCCGGTGAAAGCGCCCCAAGGTTGTAATCAATTGTCGCATGGATATTCCCCCTCCTGGTCCAAGTGTGCGCGTCTGGAGGGCGATGTAAACCCGGTGCACGCTGCGTATTGTGTTTTCCCGGCACTGTGCCACGCTCACCACGTTACAGACTCAGCGCTAGGAGGAAGCAAATGGGTTTTGACGGAGTGGGCTGGATCGCTGCCATCCTGATCGGTGGCGTCGCCGGATGGCTCGCAAGCATGTTCATGAATGCCGGTGGAGGCGTGCTCAAGAACGTCCTTCTCGGAATTGTCGGCGCGATTATCGCCAGCCTGGTCTTCGGGCTTCTTGGCATTTCCTTCGGCGGTTGGGTCGGCTATCTCATCGCCGGCTTCATCGGCGCCTGCATCATCATCTTCATCGGCAGGGCTGTGTCCAAATAGGATTCTGCCGGTCGCCGCTGGCGGCCGGCTACACTGCAGGCAGGAAGAAATTGTCGCCGGACGGGTGCGCAGCGCAACGGCGTTTCGTGCGCCGCAAGGCCGGTAAATTACTCATCCGAACCAGCGTTTTAGCGCTTTACCCTTACGGAACGCCGTCGCATCACCAGTGCCAACACCTTCTTAAGTGCTGGAAAAGCGTCATGAACAAGCTGGTTACCACCGCCGCACTGGCCTTCGCCATCGGCAGCACCCCTGCCCTGGCTCAGCCGACCGATCTGCTCAATGTCTCCTATGACATTGCCCGTGAGCTCTACGAGGCGGTCAATCTGGACTTCGTGCCGCACTACAAGGCCGAGCACGGCGTCGACCTCACGGTCAACCAGTCCCACGCCGGCTCTTCGGCGCAGGCACGCGCCATTCTCGAAGGCCTGCAGGCTGATCTCGTGACCTTCAACCAGGTTACCGATATCCAGAAGCTGGCCGATGAGGGCTTTGTGTCGGCCAACTGGAAGGAAGAGTTCCCCAACAATGCCTCGCCCTATTATTCGCTGCCGGCCTTCCTCGTACGCGCCGACAATCCCAAGAACATCGCCGGCTGGGCCGACCTCGCCCGTGACGACGTGGCCGTGATCTTCCCGAACCCGAAGACTTCGGGCAATGCGCGCTACACTTATCTCGCCGCCCGCGCATGGGCCAATGAGGAATTCGCCGGCGACGAAGCGCAGGTTGAAGCCTATCTCACCAAAGTGTTCTCCAATGTGCCGGTGTTCGAGACCGGGGGCCGTGGCGCGACCACCGCCTTCACCGAGCGCGAGCTGGGCGATGTGCTGATCACCTTCGAGGCCGAAGTGCACGGCATCCGCAAGCTCCTGGGCGAAGACAAGTATGACGCTGTGGTTCCGGAAGTGAGCCTGCTCGCCGAGTTCCCGGTAGCCGTCGTCGACAAGGTCGCCGATGCCCGCGGCAGCCAGGAAATCGCCACCGAATACCTCAACTACCTCTATTCGCCAGCCGGCCAGGAAATCCTCGCTACCTTCTTTAATCGCGTCCATGACGAGGGCGTCGTCGCCGCTCATGCCGAGAGCTTCCCGGAAGTGCGCCTGCTGACCGTCGAAGACGCGTTCGGCGGCTGGGACAAGGTTTCGGCCGAGCACTTTGCCGAGGGCGGCCTGCTCGACAAGGTTTTCATCAACCAGTAGGCGGACACCCCCTCCCGCCCCCCCTGATAGGGGGAGGAGCCGGCCGGTGGAACACCACGCTCACAACAAGCTCGATAGGTCCCTCCCCCTGCCAAGGGGAGGCTAGGTGGGGGTCTTTACCTCTCCACCGATCCCATCGCTAGAACTACCACGACGGCGGGCCTTGGCCCGCCTAAAGGCATAAGGGCCAATGGCGAACAAACGCAGCAAACATCTGCTGCCCGGTTTCGGGCTGACCATGGGCGTGTCCCTGTTCTATCTCACGCTCATCATCGTGCTGCCGCTGGCCGCCATGCTGCTGAAAGTGGCCGGCATGGGATTTCCCGAGTTCTGGCGCATCATCACCTCGAACCGCGCCCTCGCCGCCTATCGCATCACCTTCAGCTCGGCTTTCGTCGCCACGCTGATCAATGGCGTGCTGGGACTGCTGCTAGCCTGGGTGTTGACGCGCTACCGGTTCCCGGGCCGGCGCGTTCTCGACGCGTTAGTCGACCTGCCCTTCGCCCTGCCCACCGCCGTGGCGGGCCTCGTGCTGGTCACCCTCTTTGCCAAGACTGGCTGGTATGGCCAGTTCCTCGAGCCCAATGGGCTCAAGGTCAACTACACCCAACTCGGCATCATCGCGGCGATGACCTTCACGTCCATTCCCTTCGTGGTGCGGGCGGTCCAGCCGGTGCTCGAAGAGGTCGACGCTGATCTCGAAAATGCGGCGCGCACTCTTGGCGCGAGCCGCTGGCAGATTTTTGCGCGGGTGATCTGGCCGACGATCATGCCGGCCTTCATCGGCGGATGCGTGCTGTCCTTTGCCCGCTCGCTGGGCGAGTTCGGCGCGGTGGTCTTCATCGCCGGCAATCTCCCGGGGGTGACTGAAATCGTCTCGCTGCTGATCTACATCCGGCTCGACGAATATAATTACGAAGCTGCCGCCGCGCTGGCCTTCGTGCTGCTGGTCGTTGCCTTCCTCACCATGGCCAGCACCAATATGCTTGCCGCCTGGCAGACGCGTTATGCCGAGCGGAGAAGCTGAGATGGCCAATCGCTCGGTCGGGGAAATCGCCCTCATCTCCACCGCGATCGTGGCTGCGGCCGTCACCCTGGCGGTGCCGCTTGCTGTCATCTTCGCCTTCGCGCTGCGCGAGGGCCTTGGCGTCTATCTCGCCAATATCAGCCAGCCTCATACGCTGCACGCGATCTGGCTGACCGTGGTCACCGCGCTCATCGTGGTGCCGATCAATATGGCGGTCGGCGTCGCGCTGGCGTGGCTGGTGACCCGCTTCCGCTTTCGCGGCCGGAATCTGCTGGTGACGATCGTCGAGCTGCCCGCGGCAGTCAGCCCGATCGTGGCTGGTGTGGTCTATCTCTTCCTCTATGGCGGCCAGGGCCTTTTGGGTCCAACCCTGCAGGCTGCGGGGATGCAGATCATGTTCACGACGCTCGCCATTGTGCTGGTCAGCCTTTTTGTCACCGCCCCCTATGTGGCACGCGAGCTCATTCCCATGATGCGCCAGCAAGGCACCGAGGACGAAGAGGCAGCGTTGTCGCTGGGGGCCAATGGCTGGCAGATGTTCTGGCACGTCACCCTGCCGAATATCCGCTGGGGGCTGATCTATGGCGCGATTCTCACCAATGCGCGGGTGATGGGCGAGTTCGGGGCCGTGTCGGTGGTGTCGGGCGCCATTCGCGGGCAGACCAATACGCTGCCGCTGCAGATCAATCTGCTGTTCAACGATTTCAACGTGACCGGTGCGTTCGCTGCGGCCTCGACGCTGGCACTGATCGCGGTGTTGACGCTGGTGCTGAAGTCGGCGCTGGAGGCGTGGGAGGAGCGGTAGGTCGTCTGCGTGACGCAGGACACGAGATACCCCCTCCTAACCTCCCCTGATAAGGGGAGGGATACTTCCGAGTCGACTCCACCGCTGGTGAGCCACTGGCCGCCCCTCCCCAATCGGGGGGAGTCCGGGTGGGGGTAAGGGCGCGAACGCTGCCATAACCATGTCATGCTCCCCTCGCCTTTTCGGCTCCCGCCCGCTATGCCAAGCCCATTCCGGAGTGAAAGCCATGCACAGCAGCCACACAATCGCCCCTGCCAATCGACCACCGCTGGTGCTGGGGCGGCGCGCCCTGGTGATGGGTATTCTCAATGTGACGCCGGACAGCTTTTCCGATGGCGGGCAGCACGACCAGATCGAAGCGGCGGTTTCCCATGCCCGCGCCATGCTTGCCGACGGGGCCGACATCATCGATGTGGGCGGGGAAAGCACGCGGCCCGGCGGAGCACCGATAGGCGTTCAGGAAGAACTCGATCGGGTTGTGCCGGTCATCCAGGCGCTGCGGGCAGCTGGAATCGCGGCGCCGATTTCCATCGACACCTACAAGCCCCTCGTCGCCGATCAGGCCATTCAGGCCGGCGCTGATATCATCAATGACGTCAATGGGCTGCAGGGCCCGCCGGAAATGGCAGAGATTGCCGCGCTCTATCAGGCGCCGGTGATTGCCATGCACTGGGACCGGAGCTGGACGGAAGAGACCGAGCCCGTTCCGGCCATGGCGGACTATTTCCATTCCACCGTCACCATTGCAAAGCGGGCGGGGCTGGCGCGCGACAAACTCGTGCTCGACCCGGGGTTCGGCTTTGCCAAGAGCCTCAAGCAGAACTACACGATCCTCCGGCAACTGGCTGATTTCAGATTCGATTTTCCAGATCTGGCGGTGCTGGTCGGCACCTCGCGAAAATCGATGATCGGCAAACTGCTGGACAATCAGCCCTCCGAGCGACTACCGGGGACGCTTGCCACCACCGCGCTCGGCTATGCAGCGGGTGGCCATATTTTTCGCGTGCACGACGTGCGCGCTAATCGCGATGCACTTCGGGTCGCCGAGGCGACACTCTACGGGCCGCCGGACACAGGAACAGTTTGACATGACCACCGCTTTTTCCGGCGACCGCATCATCCTTCGCGATCTTGGCTTCTACGGCTATCACGGGGTCTTCGAGGAGGAAAAGAAGCTCGGCCAGCGCTTTTTCATTGACCTCGAATGCGGCCTCGACCTGTCGGCTCCGGCTAGCAGCGACGCGCTGGGCCATACGATCTCCTACGCCGATATTTTTGACGTGGTGAAAGCGACGTTCGACGGCAAGCGCACCAAGCTGATCGAGGCACTCGGCCAGAATATCGTTACGGCGCTGTTCGAGAGCTTTGAGGAGATCAACTGGATCATCATCCGGGTCCGCAAGCCGGAAGCGCCGATTGCCATGGTGCGCGGCGAAGCGGCGATCGAACTCCACCGCGTGAGGCCGCAATAATGGCACGCGCCTGGCTCAGCCTCGGGGCCAATATCGGCGACCCGGCGGCGCAACTGGTCGAAGCGATCAAGCGGCTGGATGCCCATGCAGATATTTCGGTGACGCGGCAATCCTCGGTGATCCGCACCGCGCCCTGGGGCAAGACCGATCAGCCCGATTTCGCCAATATGGCGGCCGAGGTCGAGACCGATCTGGAGCCGGTGGACCTGCTCCATGTCTGTCTCGATATCGAGCGGGATATGGGTCGGGTGCGGCACGAGGTGTGGGGGCCGCGGCTGATCGACATCGACGTTATCGCCTATGAGCGGGTCGAGATGCACACAGGCCGGCTGACCCTGCCCCATCCGTTCGCGCATGAGCGCGAGTTCGTCCTCGGGCCGCTGCGGGAAATTGCTCCCGAGACGGCCGACTGGATCGTGGGCATTCGCAGCTGAACGTCGCGAATGCTAATAGTCTGCGAGCAACAAGCCCTTATTTGAGAGCTTCGACGACGGCAACGGCGATGTCGAATTCGACCCGGCGCTTGGCGCGGCGCTCGCTGGCTTCCTCGTCTTCACCCCACAGGCGGATCTGGTGATCCTCATCCACATGGGCGGCTGTCCAGACCTGATCGGGCGTGAACAGGCCATGCAGCAGGCCGATGGCAAGCAGGCCGGAACCGGTGATGCCGGTGATCGAGACCAGCGCCGTCAGCGACAAAAGCCCTTCATTTTCAAGGGCCAGGTCAAGCTTCCTCAGCGTCTCCGCAGGTTGCTCCTGATGGATAATGCCGATGGTCGGCTGGAAGGCGACGTCAAACTTGCGCGCAAGGGCGATGAGTGCACCGTCCCATTCGCGCTCCTGATCGGCGACCAGTTCCTGCGGGCTATCGGCCCGATAGAGCAGGAGATCGCCGGCCGCGAATTTTCCCACTTCGGCCCGGAATTCGGGGATTTTTTCATCGCCGCTCTCGACCGCCGAATTGATCAGGCGGACCATGGGCATGGTCGCCGGGTTGATGAATTCGCCCTGCGCCGCCCACTCCGCCGCCAGCGTCTGGGCGATGCTGAGGGCCGGAACGAAGATCGGGATCTTGTGGCCGGGTGTGCGTACCTGGCGGCCATCGAGCGTCACTGCATAGCCGTCGTCGACGCGGGCAACGTCGACTTCCTTATAGAAGCGCTTGGGAAGTTCGACCTTGTTGAGGTGCTGGGCGCGGCCGTAGCCGTCGTTCATATGCTTGTGGGCGTCTTCCAACTGGTCGCGCATGTCAGGCCTCCAATAGGGCGTCGATAGCGGCCGGCAGCTCGTGGTAGCTCTCCACCAGCACATCGGCTCCAGCGGCGATCAGCTCTTCGGGCTGGTGGTAGCCCCAAGTGACGCCAATCGCCCGGGTTCCGGCCGCTTTGCCCATTTCTATATCGAATGTCGTGTCGCCGATGATCACAGTGTCACGTGCCTCGGCGCCGGTCTCTGCCATGGCGCGGAGCATCATGCCCGGGTGGGGCTTGGACGGATTGTGATCCGGCGTCTGCAGGGTGACGAAGTGATCGGCGATATTGTGCATCGCGGTGAGACGGTGCACGCCATTGAGCCCCTTGCCGGTGGCGATGCCGAGGAGCGTGTCCGCCCGCGACCGCAAGAGGTTGAGGGTCTCGAGCGCGCCGGGGAAGAGCCCTTCCCGGCCTTCGTCGGTGAGGATGGCGGCGCGGTAATGCGCGCGGTAGTCATCAGCCAGACGATTGGCGAGATCGGTGTCGTCCGAGCCGAGCAGGCGGGCCATGGCGACAGGAAGGGACAACCCGATCACCCGGCGCGACTGCGCCGGGGTGGGTGGCGTCAGACCGGCCGAGGTGAAGGTCACCGTCATGTGCTCGGTGATGAGCGCCTCGGTGTCGATCAGCGTCCCGTCCATGTCGAACATGACAAGTTTCACGGAGCGTCCTCGGGATCGGTCGTCTGGACGTCGTAGCGGTCTGCTTCGAAGCCAAGGGCTTCAAAACTCTCGCGCATGTGTGGCGGCAAGGGAGCCGAAATGTCGAGACGCTTGCCGTTGCGCAGCGGCAGCGACAGGCGACGGGCATGAAGGTGCAGACCTTCGCCTAGGCCTGGGGCAGCCTGCCAGTTCTCGATGTTAAAGTAGCGCGGATCGCCGATGATGGGCGTGCCGAGCTGGGCCATGTGGACGCGCAGCTGATGGGTGCGGCCGGTGACAGGCTTGAGGGTGACCCAGGCAAAGCGCCGGCTGGCGGTGTCTGTGGTCGAGTAATAGCTCGAGGAGTGCTGGGCGCCGTGCGTGCCATTGCGCACGACGACCATCTGTTCCCCGTCTTCGGTCACCTGCTTGGCGAGGAAGCAGGAGATTTCGCCCTGACGGGGCGTCGGGTTACCGGCGACGATGGCCCAGTAAATCTTGCGGGCAGAGCGCGACCGGAACACCGAGCCGAAATGCTTGGCGGCAGCGGCAGTCTTGGCGACGATGATGCAACCGGAGGTATCGCGGTCGAGGCGATGCACGAGGCGTGGCGCTTCGCCTTGGGCGTTCGGAATGCTCTTCATGATGCCATCAAGGTGGCGCGTGGTGCCGCTGCCACCCTGTACGGCAAGGCCGTGGGGCTTGTTGAAGACGATGACGTCATCATCCTCGTAGAGGGTGATATCGCGCAGGAAGCGCACGTCTTCTTCATTGACCCGAAGCGGCTTGACCGTGCCGGGATCATCGATGGGCGGGACGCGGACGATCTGGCCGGCGGTTACGCGCGTGCTGGTCTGCGCGCGTGCCTTGTCGACCCGCACGTCGCCGTTGCGGATAAGCTTCTGCAGACGCCCAAAACCCAGCTGCGGGAAATTGCGCGCGAACCAGCGGTCGAGGCGCATGCCGTCTTCGTCTGGGGTGACTTCTTTATGTTGGACCGCGCTCATGCCGCTCCGCCTTTACTGATCAAGAGCCCGAGATATAGCCCGGCGAGGCAAACCACAACCGACAAGGCGACATAGAACAGTGCGTTTGCCAATTCGCCGCGCTCAAGAAGTGTAATGGCGTCGAGCGAAAAGGCCGAAAAGGTGGTGAAGCCACCCAAAACCCCGACAGCGAGGAAAAGGCGGGCCGCCTCCTGCCAGGGCGGCATGAACCGTGACAAAAGGCCGATGACGAGGCCCATGGCGAGCGAGCCCAGGATGTTGATCAGCAAGGTCGCGAGGGGGAAAGTCGTGGCGAAGTGGCGGCTGAATAAAAGGCCGAACCCATAGCGTGCCATGGCCCCGATGGCGCCCCCTGCCCCTACGAGAAGCACGCTGGCCATGGCTAATCTTCCCCTAACCAAGTGCGCGCAAAGCGCGACAATTTGTTTGCGCCATTCTCATTCCTCATCTCTAAGGTTCGATCAAATCTCAGGTATCGGAATTCTTGGCGCATGAACCGTCTGTTGAAATTCTCTGTCATCATGACTGTGGCCATCGCCTTGGGTGCCTGTTCCTTCGTGGCGCCGAAACGCGCGGCGATCCCCGCGGCCCTGGCCGACACCGCCAGCGTAGGCACTACGGCCAAGCTGCGCTATTGGGGCGACGACCCCGAGTTTGCCTTCAGCCATACGCGCGTTAAGCCGGGTTCGGACGGACGCGTTGATTTTCTTACCCTGTCTGGTGGTGGAATCAACGGTGCCTATGGCGCCGGGTTCCTCGTTGGCTGGTCGCAAAGCGGCAAGCGGCCGGAGTTTGAAGTCGTCACCGGAATCAGCGTGGGCGCGATCATTGCCCCCCTCGCCTTCCTCGGCACGCCCTATGACGAGCGGCTGAAGGTGGTTTTCTCGTCGCTGACCGAAGCCACCAATCCGGCGGCGGATTTCCTGTCGGCGGTGTTCGGCGCGCCGTCCATCCTCAGCAATGCACCGCTGCAGTCGGCGATCGCCACCGTGGTGGACGCGAACGTGCTCAACGATATCGCCAAGGCACACCGCGAGGGCCGGCGCCTTTATATCGGCACGACCAATCTCGACGCGCAGCGGCCGGTGGTCTGGGATATCGGCGCCATTGCCAACAGCACGCTGCCCAACCGTCTTCAGCTGGTCCACAGCATCATTCTGGCTTCGGCCGCCGTGCCCGGGGTTTTCCCGCCCGTGCTGGTGGATGTTGCCGCCCAGGGGCAGGCGTTCAACGAGCTGCATGTCGACGGCGGCGTGACCCAGCAGGTGCTGCTGATGCCCGGCGGCTATGGCAATCGCGGCAATGGCTCGGCCAAGCTCTATGTGATCTTCAACGGCGTGGTTGAGCCGACCCGCGAGACGGTGCAGATTTCGAGCGTGAACCTGTTGCAGCGCGCCGTGCCGACCATGCTGAAATATCTCGGTCGCGCCAATCTGGCCGAACTGGCCCATTCGGCGCGGGACAGCGGCGTCAGCTACCGCGTGACGGCAATCCCGGCTGAATTCCCCGAGAGCAGCAGCCTCTTCGGATCCCCACAATGGCTCAGCATGCTGTATGATTACGGCCTGCAAAGCGGCAAGGTCGGTGCGTGGCACCACAGCAACTGACCAGAAGAACGCCACTGGCCCCGGCCGGTGCGTTTTTCTTTTATGGGATCGCGATCGGCCGGATCAGGATAATGCAGACCGGACCCAAGGGGGATAACTAGTCCCTCGGCTTTGATTTCTCAGCACGAAGTCGGGCGAAATAGTCCATGCGCTTGCGCAGGTCGCGCTCGAAGCCCCGCTCCACGGGCTGATAGAAATTCTGCCGGCCGAGCTTTTCTGGGAAATATTCCTGACCGGAGAAGGCTTCGGGCGTGTCGTGGTCATAGATGTAGCCGCCGCCATAGCCTTCGCCCTTCATCAGCTTGGTCGGGGCGTTGAGAATGACCATTGGCGGCATCGGCGAACCCGTTGATTTCGCAAGGGAAACCGCAGCCTTGTAGGCGGTGTAGACCGCGTTCGACTTGGGTGCGAGCGCAAGGTAGACGACGACCTGCGCAAGGGACAGCTCGCCCTCGGGGGAGCCGAGCATCTGATAGGCGTCGCGACCGGCGATCGCCAGCTGCAGCGCCTGCGGGTCAGCCAAGCCAATGTCTTCAGAAGCCATACGGATCAAGCGCCTAGCGAGGAAAAGCGGATCCTCGCCGGCATCGAGCATGCGGGCAAAATAGTAGAGCGCGGCATCGGGATCGGAGCCGCGGATGGTCTTGTGCAGGGCCGAAATCAGATTGTAATGGCCGTCCTGCGCCTTGTCGTAAATCGGTGCCCTGCGCTGCACTATTGTTAGCAGACTGTTAGCATCGAGCGTCTCGTCCTGCGAAACAGAGGCGAGGATTTCCTCGACGAGCCCGAGCATCGCGCGACCATCGCCATCAGCGAGACCGAGCAGGGTCTGGCGGGCGTCCTCGGTGAGCGGCAGGGTCTGCCCGAGCAGGGTTTCGGCGCGGCCGATCAGCTTTTCGAGATCCTCCGGCCCAAGCGACTGGAATCGCAGCACCTGGGCGCGCGAGAGCATGGCGGCGTTGAGCTCAAAGGACGGGTTTTCCGTGGTGGCGCCCACGAGGACGATGGTGCCGTCTTCCATGACGGGCAGGAAACTGTCGAGCTGGGCGCGATTGAAGCGATGGATCTCATCCACGAAGAGCAGCGTGCGGTGGCCCGAGAGGCGTTCGAAGCGCGCTTTCTCGAAAACCTTCTTGAGGTCGGCAACGCCCGAGAAGATGGCAGAGATCTGTTCGAACTTGAAGCCGATCTGATCGGCGAGGAGCCGCGCGACAGTGGTCTTGCCGGTGCCGGGCGGGCCCCAGAGGATCAGCGAGCCCAGACGGCCGGACGACAGCATGCGGCGCAGCGTGCCACTGGGGCCAAGCAGATGCTCCTGGCCAATGACTTCGTCCAGCGTGCGCGGCCGCAGCTGGTCGGCCAGCGGGCGGGCCTTGTCGGTTTCTTGGGGATCGGCAGAAAAGAGATCGGACATGAGAGCGTATTAGCAGAGAGCGTCGGGGTTCGCACTATCTGCGGATGGCTACCGAAGCCCCTAGCCTTGATCCCTCCCCCACGAGGGGGAGGAAGACGAGGGAGCCGAAGGACCCGAAGGGCTTGAGAGAGTCCGAGATTTTCAGCTTTTAGATTCAAGGACTTATAATCGATGTCCGAGAGATTGAATCTGGTTTAACTCTGGCCCGCCCTGCGAGCATAGCTCTTCGGGCCTGACGACCTAAATTCGCTCCACTGGAGCGTTTATGAGCGGTTCGCCGGGTGATTTTGCTGGGCCACTTCGTGCACCAACGTACATCTAACTCACTGAAATAAAAAGATTTTGCTTTTCCGGCGGCCGTCCTTGTGCACCAAAGTGCAAGCTCGCATATTTGACGCATATTTTGCAGCTTAGAAAGCGAGCCATGGCCAAGACCCTCAAAGAAGCGCCCATCACTACCCGGAATGCGCGCAAGGAACTGCCGCAGGGCATTCATTGGCGCGGTATCGACCCGGAAGTTCACCTTGGCTACCGCAAGGGGGCTCGGGGCGGTGTGTGGCTAGTCCGGTGGCGCAATGGCGTTGGCTACAAGCAGATGAAGCTTGGCACAGCAGACGACGAAATCGCTGTTGGGACGCTGGACTTTCAGGCAGCGACCAAGGCGGGTCGCGAGACCGTTCAACGGGAACGGTTGGACGCAAAGGCTCTCGCCGATGGCCCGATCCTTACCGTCCAGTCGGCGGTCGAGCAGTACATTGCCATGCGCGACAACCGAGATAGCAAGTGGGCCGGTCGCTCGGTGCGCAGCGATGCCAGCAGCCGACTAAGGAGATATGTGCTTGGCGCGCCCGCTAGCAGCAAGAAGGCTGCTGTAGCACCGTCGCCGTTGGCTGCCATTCCCCTGCACAGGCTCACGGAGCCCGACCTTCGGGCATGGTGTGCAGGTCTACCCAACAACCTGAAGCACGCCACACTTCTGCGTCTCGGTAGCGACCTCAAGGCAGCGCTGAATAGTGCTTATGACGCAAATCGGGAGCGCTTAAATCCGCGCCTGCCAGACATAATCAAGCGGGGTATCCGGTTTGAGCACCTGGGTGATCATCGGGAGCCCGCAGCACGTGAAAACCAGATACTGGCAGATGCAGACGTGGCTCGTTTGTTGAAGGCAGCGCGTGAGATCGACGCAGAGCAGTATTGGGAGGGCGACCTCTACCGCATGGTGCTGGTGCTGACGGCAACCGGCGCGCGCTTCTCTCAGGTCGCCCGCATGCAGGTGAAGGACTGCCAGCGTAAAGAGGGGCGGCTAATCGTGCCGCGCAGCCGGAAGGGACAGGGTGACAAGTCGGATTCCCTCAAGATACCTGTGGGCCAAGACGTACTCGACGAACTGGTTCCAGTGACGCAAGGGCGCGACCCGTACGAGCCACTGCTCGAACGCTGGCGGCATGCTCAAGCCCCCGGTGGAAGGGCTTGGGTAAGGTCTGAGCGCGGGCGGTGGCAGTCGGCGGCAGCGTTGGACAAGAGCTGGCAGCAGATCACTGCAAGAGCCGGCTTGCCGAAAGTAATCCCCTATGCCCTCCGCCACACATCAATCGTGAATGGCATTCGAGCAAACCAGCCGATCCGTCTTGTGGCTGCACTCCATGACACATCGGTTGTGCAAATCGAGAAGCACTATAGCCGGTGGATCGTAGACGGGCTTGAGGAAATCGCACGCGCTGCCGTCCGACCGCTGGTTCCGCAGACAGAAGGCGCGAAGATCATCAAGTTTAACTAACACCCGTTCACTGACAGATGTTTTCCCACTATTCAGATGTACTGGGCTGAAAACACAATCGTCCAGTACATAGCAGCTATTTTCGCTTGCGCTGCCAAAGTTAGTGTGTAAGGTAACAGCAGCTAAACCCCGGCAGCTTAAGTAAGGCTGCTGAAACTTCCCGCTTAAACGCCATGTTCGGGTCAAGAACGCCGGCGAGCCACCCCTTGCGGAAGTTTCACGTATGCCCCCCTCCGTCGCATCTATAAATCTAGCTGACCTGCTAACCACTCGGGAAGCGGCTCTGCTTCTTCGCGTCAAGCCAAACACGCTCGAAACCCAGCGGAGCGAGGGCAAAGGCCCCCCGTACATTCGTTTGGGCGGTCGAGGCTCAGCGGTCCGCTACTATCGGCCTGACCTCGAAGATTGGTTGCGCGAGCAGTCCACCGCACAAGTGCCAAGCGTTGCTGAGCACCTCATGGAAGGATCAGTGGCTCAAAAAATGGGCTACTCGCCCGACGAGGCCGCCATGCTGGCAGGTATGTGCCGGTCAAACATTTTCAAAGCAATGAAATCCGGCAGCTTGCCCGCGCGCAAGTTGGGACGCCGCACCATCATCCTCCATGATGATCTCCAGAACTTCATGGAGAGTTTGCCTGTGCGTGAGGCTGTATGATGTTCTATCCATATTGCAAAAATCCGGGCAGCGCGGGCACGCTGCACCGGATCAAGATTGAGCACCCACTTTCACATGTGAGCCTCTGCATTGTAGCTTTCAACATTGCTGCAATCAATATTGATATTTCAGCCGAGATAGTTGCTGACCCTAGGAAGGTCATGGAGGTGAAACAGCATTCGCTCAGTTCCCATATCGTTCTTGACTATTTGGTCGGTGTAGGGGCGGTGGAAAAATCCGACGCCGATGGCCTAAAATGGGTAGCAGCCGAGTACGCTCAGGAAGTTGAGACCCTAGATGGTTTCGTTGATCCCATCTTTTCGATTGCCCGGCGCATAGCCGCCGCTGCAGTCGCTGATTTGGTGCGCCAGGGTGTACCCGGCCTACTTACCCTTTGCCTCGCTGTAGCCGAGACGCTCCGGCCCCATGCGTACGACTCGGAGATACTGCGGAATGGCTAAGCTGTCTGCCTTTGAGTGCATGGTTAGCGCAAGGCGATGGCTCATCGCTTCTCCCAATAAGGTGCCGCATTACGTCGACGGCTCGAAGCGGTCAGGTGCGCTGGATTGTCCGGAGGACCATGCGCGACTAGCGACTTACGCGGATGCGCAGGCAGCTCTTGCCTCGCGGCCTGGGTGGCTCCTCGGCTTCGCGTTGGGCCCGACTGAGAGTGGATATTGTTGGCAGGGTGTCGACCTCGACAAAATTCGCCTCAACGGCACCGCGCATTTCGCGAACGAAGTGGCCGGGTACGTAGAGAAGAGCGTAAGCGGCGAGGGGGCGCACGCAATTGGATACGGCAGACGCTTCGCGCCGCTAGGGAGTAACGGCAGCGGCATCGAGGCTTACTCGACGGGTCGCTACTTCGTGGTCACTGAGAACGGAATCCGGCCAGATGCTGAACTTGTCGACCTCGCTGACTATGTCGAGCAAGTACTGACACCTAGACATGCCGCTGGGCGAGCGGGTTCGTCCACCAAGACCAGTAATGCCGGTGCCGGACTAGTCACCGTCGATGCGAAGACCGTCACAGAGTTGCGCTCGGCGCTCCTGTCCATGAGGTCAGACGACCGTGATCTTTGGATGCGCATGGGTCATGCTCTCAAGGAACTGGGGGACGTGGGGCGGGGCCTATGGCTTGACTGGTCAGCTACCTCGGACGAGCACCAGCCTAAGAAAGATGCCCGGCAGTGGGACGGCTTCAAGCCGGACCGCACCGGCTATCAAGCAGTGTTCAAGGCTGCGCAAGAAGGTGGATGGGTCAACCCTATGAGTAAGGCCGCGCAGCTTGCTTCCACGTCACTCAAACCTTCTTCCCCGCCCCTCATAACGTTGGAGTTCGCCATGGCAAGCGACACTGCTACCATTAAGGTTGACTATCTCCTCGACCCTTACCTGCCTGCCAAGTGCGTGGTCGGCTTCTTCGGACGAGGTTCAACGGCGAAGTCCTCATTCCTAGCCAGTATGGCGGCGGGGATCAGCGGCACCGCATCCACCCTATGGGTGAGCGTCGAGGAGCCAGCGGATTGGATCAAGGTCCGCCATATCAAATGTGGAGCCCAGGAAGGTACGCTCGCCATAGTGAAGGCAGTTGCTAGTGAAATGGATCATCAGGGAAGAGTGATTGCATCGTCATTCAACGCATATGAGCATCTAGAAGTCGCTATTGAGCAGGCCAAAGGCGCCTTCACCGGCGCGAACAAACCACCGCTTCGCCTCGTCGTCCTAGACACTGCTGTCGGCCTGACTGCATGGGGCAAGGGCGAAAGTCCAAACGACGACGCCGCGGTGAAGAAGCTTTTGGGCTATCTGCAAGCACTTGCCGAGCAGCATGACCTGACCATCGCCTTCATCGGTCACTCGAATAAGGGCAAGCACGAGTACTTCGCGGACACGGTTATGGGCGCTTCGGCATGGACCAACTCGCCGCGCCTGTCGTTTGTGCACGCTGCTGACCGCCGCGAGGATTATGCCTACGTGATGCGGGTGGCTAAAACGAACTTCGACCCCTTCGGTGTACCCTACCGGACAACCCCGGTTCATACCCTATACGAGCGCCAGAACGGACCTGACACGGTGCTGGTCCGTGTCGAGCCCGAGGAGATTGTCTGGGGCAATGCTGAATCGTTAGAGATGTTCGAGAAAGCCACCAAGAAACCCGATGACGATGGCGGCGGCAGTAGCTGGGCGGGCGCGCCCAGGAAGACAGTGGTAGATATTGTCCGCGACAAGCTGGTCGAGATGGTGCACTCGGGGCAAGACCGGTTCATCACGCGCGAGCAGGTTGAATTGCAATTGCCTGACCAGAAGGTCAACCGCGCACAGTGGACGAAAGTGGACAGCGAGCTTCGGCAGTTGCCGCAAATCTTCCAAGTCGACGTGACTCTGCACCCCGGCGGTGGCAATAAGACCATCTATAGAGCACTGGCCGTCCCTGTTCCGCAATGACCGTTGAGTGGGTCACAAGGAGCGACCCGGTTTCCAGGGTTGCCCCCCCCCCCGGCTCACTGTAACTGCCGCCCCCCTGACAAAAACACAGTTACAGTACTAACAGTCATTACAGTACCTAAATGGGGGGATCCCCATTATTTTAACTGTTAGTACTGTTAGCACTGTTAGCCGCATATTTCAGGGGGGTGGCATTACAGTACCCCTTGTCACTGGTCAGGGTTCTGGGTAGTCGCTCCGGATGCGTCAGCACCCAGTGGAACATATCTCCACCGCGTAACGGTAGCGAAGAACAGGGCTTGGAATTGATGCCAAACCCTCTCGGCAAAATTCGCTCATTTTCCACTGCCCGCACCAAAGCCCTCGCTTAGACCAAGTCATACGCTCAACTACAGCGTAAACCAGAGGCATTCGATTTGCACTAACCCTTGTGTTTCCTTGTGATTTTGCGCGCTTTATGCTAGTTGTGTAATAACAATAAAATATCAGCCTATGTAAATCCGCACTTCATTTGGTGATTCAATTGCCCGCAGATCGCACTATCACCGTCAATACAAAGCTGAGCCATCGCAGTGCTGTCGCCAATGGGACGCGCTTGTTTGTGGAAGGTCTGGATGGGCGCAGCGCACTTGCCCGCCGGTACCGCGATTTGCTTGCCACCTTTGCGGCGGACATGGGCGGTGATCCTTCTGAAGCCCAGAAGCAGCTAATCCGCCGCGCTGCATCCCTCAGTGTGTGGTGTGAGGCTGTCGAGGTGAAGTTGGCCAACGGCGAGGATGTTGAGATCAGTCAACTGACTACCGCCACCAACAGCCTTCGCCGCATTCTTCAGGACATTGGTTTTGAGCGGGCTACGAAGGACGTTACGCCCTCCATCGAGCAGTACATGGAGTATCGGGCAGACGCGAAGCGGGGCGCGCGGTAAATGACACGCCACGCCATCACCTTTGCTGAAGCCTGCAAAGACCCGGAACTGTTCGGCCCATGGTTCAAGGGCGATACCTGGGGGACGTGGCGCGTCGTTGATAAGGCCCTGTTCGGCGATCCTCTGGACGAGGATGAACTGGCTGTGTTCCTCGAGATTACGGGTCGCGACGAGGCACCCACTGAGCCCGCCACCGAGGCATGGTTTGTCGTCGGGCGGCGCGGCGGCAAGGACGTCAAGGCTGCTTCGCTCGTCGCATACTTCGCGACCATTGGCGCTGAGATCTATGGCTATCGGAAACGACTTACGCGCGGCGAGCGTGGTGTTGTTCAGCTCCTAGCCGTTGACAGGGATCAAGCGAGGGTCTGCCTCGGGTATCTCAAGGCGATGTTCGAGCAGCCCATTCTTGCCCGCATGGTGGTCAAGAGCACTGCTGATGGACTTGACCTCAACAATGGGCTGAGCATCGAAATCACCACAAACGATCAGCGTCGTGTTCGCGGCCGCACCGTTGTCGCCGCAGTGTTTGACGAGTGCGCCTTCTGGCACAATGAGGGCAGTGTCAGTCCCGACACTGATGTTTACGGCGCAGTGAAGCCAGCCATGGCCACTATCCCCGGCGCGATGCTCATTGGAATCTCAAGCCCACATGCTCGGAAGGGACTGCTCTACGGTAAGTGGCGCAAGCACTTCGGCAAGTCCGGGAGTGTGCTGGTCGTGCAGGCTCCGACCTGGACCATGAATCCCACTGTTCCGCGTGACGGCGAGTTCCTGACAGAAGCATTCGAGGAAGACCCTGCCTCAGCAGCCGCTGAGTTCGGCGCAGAGTTCCGCAAAGACATTGAGGACTTCATTGCTCGGGAAGTCGTTGAGGCCTGTGTGTCGCCCGGCATCTTCGAGCGCCCACGGCGCAACGGCGTGACGTACCGCGCCTTCGTTGACCCCTCGGGCGGCAGCAACGACTCGATGACCCTCGCCATCGCGCACAACGAAGGGGACGTTGTGGTCCTTGATGCAGTGCGCGACCGCAAGCCGCCGTTTTCGCCCGAGGCCGTGGTGAAGGAGTTCTGCGAGGTACTGAAGTTGTACGGCATCCGTAGTGTGACCGGCGATCGTTATGCCGGTGAATGGCCGCGCGAGCAGTTCCGCAAGCTCGGGATCATGTACGAGCTTGCCGAAAAGCCGCGCTCCGATCTCTACCGAGACCTGTTGCCGGTGCTGAATTCGGGTCGCGCTGACCTGCTCGATAGCAACGTATTGGTCAACCAGCTTGTGGGCCTTGAGCGCCGTGTTGCACGCGGTGGGCGCGAGAGCATCGACCACGCCCCCAATGGTCACGACGATTTGGCCAACGCTGTAGCCGGGGTCATCGATCTAGCCACAACGCGCACCGGGGCGCAGTCAATCGCCGTTGAAACGAACTTCTATTGAAAGGAAATGGCTATGGCCAAGCAGACACCAATTCGGCATCCGTCCCTGAGCAGCAAGGCTGCCCGGAATGCTCTCGATCACCTCACTACGCCGATCTATGACAATGTGTTCTCGACTATCGACAGCCTGGGATCGCTCTACGATGGGCTGGCCGCTGTGCGTGCCAATGAGGATCCGACCAAGACCCGCGAGAACAACGCCCTAGCCTACCAGCAGAAGTTCGAGGCCGCATATCTGCGCGCCCAGAAGCTTGCTAACGAGCGTGCAGAGGCTGTGGCCGCATATGAAGCCAAGATTGTCGCTGATGCCTACAAGAAGGCCGGGGTGGACAAGCTGCCGACGCAGGCGGAAGCGATTTGGCTCGCGCTCCGCGGGATGGATCAGAAGTCGCGCGACGCGGCTGTGATTGAAGCGATCAACTCAGGCGACCGAGTGGTGATCGCAGCAATCACGCACGCTCCGAGTCCGATGCTCACTGGCAAATTCACTGTGCCCGTGAAGACCTCAACCGAACTCTTTATCGACAAGATGGCTCCCGAGATGCGCCAAGAGCTGGGGCACATCGAGCGCGCAATGGCATTCCTCGAACATGCCTCCAGCGCCTTTGTGAAATCCGCTCAGGAGCTTCGCGACTTGCCCGCCGAGCAACGGGGGGCAGAAGGTCATGCGGCAGCCACTCAGGCTGAGTCCGCTTTCCAAGCCGCGATGCAGGGCTGACACCAACAGGGCGGAAGCGGATCACGGAGCTACCGCCTCTGCACGCTGCACGCGGGCTGTGCCCTGAATCAGCGTGCAGCGTACCCAACTACCGAAACCGCTGAAACGCGGCTGCTACCCCGGCTAGCGCGGCCCATTGGGGGTGGGCAAAGGGCAAGGACCGCCCAAATTAAGGGCAGTCAGCTGCGTACCCATGATCCGATGGCCAATAGACCCTATAAAATAAGAACCGGCTTGATGGCGACATTTGTGTGGGGTGGTAACTGGCTGGGCTGGTGCAGGACGATTGTGTCCCTCATTGTGCCAATATTCGTCCTGATCGGGTGTGCTTGGCTCTATGACATACCAGACTATTTACCTTCACAGTGCAGAGGAAGCTTTTAGCAGGCTTCGGATCATCAATCATCGGGAGTTTGGTGACGCCTTTCAGTCCCCTTGGATCTTTCGAGGTCAGTCAGATCCGGATTGGCGCCTCCTGCCTGTCGTATGGCGACCTGACTTCCTCGAAAAATATCGAGTTCAGCCTGCAATCACTCACGCAATAGAACGTGGCCTAGACACCCATCAGACGAGTACGACGTGGCAATTTGACTTAAGTGACATGGACGTTCGAGCCCGCTTGAAAGAGGCGGTCACCCGCGTACTCATAGAGCATGAACTCGCTGACAATTTTCGAGTGCTACTTGAGGACGTTGAGCTAGGGGGCGGCCGGCGTTCACAGGACATTGAGGAACTCGCCTCCAAATACAGTCTCCTGCTCGGTAATCCGTTACAAGACCACTGGGTGCTTGGACAGCACTATGGTCTGCCAACCCGCCTTCTCGACTGGAGTAGAGATCCCATCACTGCGCTCTACTTTGCCTTGCACAAATCTTTAGACGGAGAGCAAGTGGTGTGGGCACTTAACATTGCCGAATTCAGGCAGTGGCAGCCATTTGAGCGAGTGCAGTTTATCAGACCTTCTCGCTCAAGCGACCGCCGACTTGGTTCTCAAAGTGGAATGTTCTCTTTCACATATATGGCCGAGAGCAACTTCATTTTGACCGGCCACATGCCTTCTATCGACGAACTTATTCCCGAGCACTGCGTGCGGCGATACGTGCTTAGGTTCGACAAAGAGGAGAGGATCAAGGTCAAGAAGATGCTGTTCCACGAGCGACGCACGCGGGCACACCTTATGCCCGACTACGGGACATGCGCAGAGGTGGCCATAGACTACTATTTATCAGAAATCAGTCTTTTATAAAAAGCGCGACTAGCGAACCCACTGGGCATTTGGCAGATGTGCTGTGGCCCACTGCCCGACAAAGTGTACGCCCGTATATTTTCTGCTTATTTGACGGCTTGGTGCCGACCCCACTTAAGTATATGAAATTTAATATACTTTTTACAGGGATCGACACCTTATTTCCGCTCCACTGGAGCGAATTTGCCCGAAGGGCCGGATTGCCCGCCCTGCGAGCATAGCTCTTCGGGCCTGACAGCCTAAGATCGCTCCACTGGAGCGATCTTTCCCCTTTGGGGCACGGCTGTCAGCCACTTACAATCGAGCGGGTGACGCGGCCGTTGCGCTGGAGGATGATCTGCCAGGTGCGGACGCGCTGGGAGGCGATCTGCTGGAAGGTGCTGGCGCTGGAGAGATCGATGTCGTTGAGGGAGAGGATGACGTCATCAACGCGCAGCCCCATGCCCTCGGCGGGCGAGCCAGGAGAAACCTCGGTGATGATGACGCCGGTGGCGTCATAGGGAAGCCCCTTGGCCTCGGAGAGGGCGGGATCGAGCTGGCGGACGGTCACACCGGAAAAGCGGGAATTGCCCGAGATGCTGGCGATAGCGTCGTCGCCGGCGGCAGGCGCGGCTTCGACGGTGAAATCAAGTGTCTCGACCGAACCGCTGCGCAGGCGCTCGAGCTTTGCAACCTGGCCTATGGGTTTTGTAGCCAAACGGAAGTTGAAGGCGCTGGGATCATCGACGCGCTGGCCATCGACGGAGATGACGACATCGCCCGAGCGGAAGCCGGCACGTTCGGCCGGGCCGCCGGGGGCGATATCGGTCAGGAGGGCACCATGGGGCGCGTCCATGCCCAGGCTTCGGGCAATGTCGGCATCGACGGTCTGCATCTTGGCGCCGAACCAGGGGCGGACGATCTCGCCGCCACTGACACCGGCTTCGGCGACGAGGCGCGCCATATTGGCGGGAATGGCGAAGCCAATGCCGACCGAGCCGCCGGACTGGGAAAAGATAGCGGTGTTGATGCCCACCAGGCGGCCGTCGAGATCGACCAGGGCGCCACCCGAATTGCCCGGATTGATGGCGGCGTCGGTCTGGATGAAGAATTCATACTCGGAGGCTTCGACGCCGGTGCGCGCCAAGGCGGATACAATGCCGCTGGTGACAGTCTGGCCGACGCCGAAGGGATTGCCGATGGCGAGGACAAGGTCGCCGACGAGCAGCCCATCGCTGTCGGCAAAGGTGATGGCGGGAAAACTCGTGCCTTTGGGATCGCGGACGCGGAGTACCGCCAGATCGGTTTGCTTGTCCTCGACGACGATATTGACGGCGAACTCGCGCCCATCGCTGAGGGCGATGCGGACATCGTTGGCGCCATTAATGACGTGGCTGTTGGTGAGGATGACGCCGGAGCCTTCGACGATCACGCCCGAGCCGAGCGAACGGGATTCGCGGGGACGGGTCTGAAAATACTGCTCGCCGAAGAAACGGGAGAAGAAGGGATCGCTGGCAAAGGGGGAGACGGCGCGCGACTCGATCCGCGTGGCGTAGACATTGACCACGGAGGGCGAAACGGCCTTCACCACCGGGGCAAAACTGAGCTTGATCTGGCCGTCACTGGCGGGGACGACGCGATCGCTGCCCTCGGGCGAAGACAATTGCAACTGAACCTGAGCGAAGGCCGGCGCGTTGACTGGTGAGAGAACCAGAGCGGCCCCAAGCCCCAAGGTGGCCAAAGCGACACCCGAAAACATAAGCGTTCTTAATGACATGGCTCAATTCCCATTCACTCATACCAGGCCGCGGAGAGGCGTTGCCCAAGCCCCACGAAAACCTCCGAAATCTGTCACGAAAATGACGCGTGAACATTGTTGTTTCCAGGGGCAAATAATCGTTTGCGCCGGGGGGCACACAGCCCTATATGCAGCGCTCATTTCGATGCGTTACCGGCAAAATACGAGGGACAGATTTTCCCCGGTAGCACAGCACTTTCCCCGCACTTCCTCCAGCCCCGAAAGGCCTGTTGTCCAATGACCGACGAGCCGAAAACCGTCTATCCCAACACTTCCGCACTGATTGCTGCGGAAGCGCCGGACTATCCCTCGTTCCTGTTCTCGGAGCGGGAGTTTCATCGCGCCATCAAGGTGTTCCGGAAGGGCTTTGACGGGCTGCTGACCTATGCGGTGAAGTGTAACCCCTCCCCGCACATCATTGCGCAGCTGCACGCCGAAGGGCTCAAGGCGTTTGACGTGGCGTCCAACCGCGAAATGGAACTGGTGCGCGACTACGCGCCGGGCGCAGTGATGCACTACAACAACCCGATCAAGAACAAGCGCGAAATCGAGCGCGCTTATGAAGAGTTCGGCGTTCGCAGCTTCACCATCGACCATCCCCAGCAGCTCGACCAGCTGGCGTCCGTCGTGTCGCCCAGCCGCGATGTGGAAGTGACCACCCGTTTCAAGGCCGGCAAGGCACTGAAGTCCTATGACTTCGGCATCAAGTTCGGCGTGATGGAACAGGGCGCGGCTGAAATCGTCACCGCTGTCGAGAAGATGGGCTATACGCCCAGCCTCTGCTTCCACGTCGGTTCGCAGTGCGAAGACGCCTATGCCTATGAGCGTCATATCGCGGCCGCTGCGCGTATCGTCGAAGAAGCCGGCATCGAGCTCAAGCGCCTCAATATCGGTGGTGGCTATCCGGCCCCCTACCCGACCAGCGAAGCGCCGCCGATGGACCACTATTTCGAGACCATCGGCAATGCCGTCGAAGACCATTTCGGCAAGCGCAAGCCCGAGCTGATCATCGAACCCGGCCGCGCAATCGTCACGTCTTCGACCTCGCTGCTGCTGCGCGTAAAGCATCAGCGCGGCGGCCAGGCCGTCTACGTCAATGACGGTGCCTATGGCGCGCTGATGGAAGCGAAGTTCATGCACTTCACCCCGCCGGTGCGTGTGTGGCGCGGTCCGCGCATCCACGACAACAATGCTGAATTCAGCGAGTTCACACTGTGGGGCCCGACCTGCGACAGCTATGACGTGCTGCCCCAGGTGTTCACCCTGCCGGCCGATATCGATGAGGACGACTGGATCGAGTTCGGTCTGATGGGTGCCTATACCCAGGCCTCGCTGACGCCGTTCAACGGTTTTGACCGCCGCGACCAGTACTGGGTCGACGAGGTCTACACCGGCAAGGACATGGCGCCGGCTGAGTAAGGCGCACTTCTATTTGAGGGGGCGGGGATGAGAGATCATTCCCGCCCTTTTTTGTTTTTTGGGGGTCAGCGTTCTGAGTTCGGAAGAGGCCCCCCTCCTAGCCTCCCCCTGGTAGGGGGAGGGACGCATCGAGTGTGCTGAGGGGATGGTTGAGCCTCGGCGGGCTCCTCCCCCTATCAGGGGGAGGTTGGGTGGGGGTATGCCGGCCGCAAAGTCTGCGTTTGTGGCTCCACCCCACCCCGGCCCTCCCCATCCAGGGGAGGGAGGAGATCGTGCAAGGCCTGTCTCAACGCCCCTGGAAAACCGAGCGGTCGGCCAGGGGGCCGGTGATTTCGCTGACTTTTATGGCGCGGCCTTCCTGGACGGATTTGACCGCGGCCTCGGCAAGAGCAAGCGCGATGAGGCCGTCAACGCCGCTGGGCGAGGCCGGAGATTTTGATTCCACGAAATCGATGAAGCTCCTGATTTCGTTGGCATAAGCCTCGGTGTAGCGGGTCATGAAGAAGTCGTGCAGCGGAGGGCGGGTATAGCCGGAGGCATTGGCGATCTCGATGGAAACCGGACGCTGGTTCTCGGCGGCGACGGCACCCTTGGAGCCATGCACCTCGATACGCTGATCGTAGCCATAGGTGGCGCGGCGGGAGTTGGAGATGGTAGCGTGCTTGCCCGAAGCGGTGGCGAGCATGACCGAGACGCTGTCGTAATCGCCGGCGGTGCCGATGGCCTTGTCGACCAGAACGGATGCCTGGGCACTGACCGTGTCGATCTCCTCGCCGAGGAGATATCGCGCCATGTCGAAATCATGGATGGTCATGTCGCGAAAAATACCGCCGGAGCGCTTGATATAGTCAACCGGCGGGGCGCCGGGGTCGCGCGAGACGATGGTGACCATTTCGACGTCGCCGATCTGGCCTTCGTCGATGGCCTTGCGCACGGCCTGGAAATGCGGGTCAAAACGGCGGTTGAAGCCGACCATCAGCGTGCCGCCAACTTCATCCACGATTTTGAGGCAGGATTTTACCTGCTCGACGTCAAGGTCGATCGGCTTTTCGCAGAAGATGGCTTTTCCGGCCCGGGCAAAGCGCTCGATCAGATCGGCATGGGTATCGGTGGGCGTGCAGATGACGACGGCGTCGATATCAGCGGCCGCTTCGATCGCTTCGATGGTGCGCACTTCGGCGCCATACTGGCTGGCGAGGTCCGTGGCGGCCTGGGGGAAGGCGTCGGCCACGGCGACGAGCCGGGCCTTGGGATTGGCCGTCACGGCCCTGGCGTGAACCTTGCCGATGCGCCCCGCGCCGAGCAGGCCAAAACGAATAGACATGCGAAACTCTCCACCCTCTTGGCCGGCATCAGCGCCGGCCGAACCTTGGTGGAATGATTAAGCGATTTTCGCCAGAAATGAAACGGAAATTCCGTATGCAATAGAGGTGTCTCGCGAGGGGAGACTCGGGCTCTCTGTTAGGGCCCCTCACCCCACCCCTCTCCCCGGAGGGGCCAGAGGGCGATGAAGCCGAGGGATCGTTGTCTTTGCGATAGACTCAGTGTTCGCGGGCGCGCTCGAGGATGCGTTTGCACTCGAGCAGCTCGCGAAGAACCTCGGAGAGCTTGTTGCGTGATTCCTCGTCGAGGGAGGGACTGGCCTCCATCAACGCCTCTTCGACGACGGCTTCATCAGCCGCATTCTCGGCATCTTCTATGAGCGGCAGGATTTCATCGACCGGCCTGCCCTCGCCAACGGCGATGACATAGCGGGGCCCCTGCTCCTTGAGGATGCGCTGGACGCCCTTGATGGTGAAGCCCTGATCGTACAGTAGATGGCGGATGCCACGCAGAAGCATGACATCCTCGGGCCGATAATAGCGGCGGCCGCCGCCGCGCTTCAGCGGCTTGATCGTCGCGAAGCGAGTCTCCCAGAACCGGAGAACATGCTGAGGAAGGTCAAGCTCCTCAGCGGCCTCAGAAATGGTCCGGAATGCGTCTGGAGACTTGTCCAAGCCGCTAACTCCTTCAGTAAGAAAACCTTACTTTTCAGAGCCGACCATAGACTTGTTAATCTTCGACTTCAACACGTTGCTGGGTTTGAACACAAGAACCTGCCGGGGGAGGATCGGCACCTCCTCGCCGGTCTTGGGATTGCGCCCCACACGTTCATTCTTGGAGCGGACCTGGAACGACCCGAAGGACGACAGCTTGACGTTTGCTCCCGTGACCAAGGCCTCGGTGATGAGCTCGAGCACGCGCTCCACCAGTTCCGCCGACTCAGTGCGGGACAAGCCCACTGTGCCGTAAACTGCTTCGGAAAGGTCGGCCCGTGTAACCGTCTTCTGCGCCATAAGCACCCCCATTGCTGTTGATGAATGATTTTCCGGCGAGAGCGCGCAGAACCCTCAAGCCCGTTGCCGAGCCAACTGCGCTACAGGAAAACCGCTCAACCGACGCCGCCGGGACTTTCTTGGTCCGGCTTCAGCGCCAGGCTCCTCCACCCGGAAATACACTAACGCCCTGAAACGCTTAAGGTCAATGCGGGTGGAGAAAGGTTACCAACGGATGAGAGATGCGCCCCAGGTGAAGCCGCCGCCCATGGCTTCGAGCATGACGAGATCGCCCTGCTTGATGCGGCCATCGGCCGTGGCGACGCTCAAAGCCAACGGCACGGAGGCAGCCGAGGTATTGGCGTGCACATCAACAGTGATGACGACTTTTTCGGGCGGAAGACCGAGCTTGGCCCCAGCTCCGTCGATGATGCGGCGGTTGGCCTGGTGGGGCACGAACCAGTCGAGGTCCTCGACAGTGTAGCCGGTCTTTTCGAGCGTGGAGTAGACCACGTCGGTGATCTTGCCGACGGCGTGGCGGAAGACTTCCTTGCCCTGCATGTGGACGTGACCGGTGGTGCCAGTGGTGGACGGGCCGCCATCGACATAGAGCTTGTCCCAGTGCTGGCCGTCGGAGCGGAGGGCCGAAGCCAGAACGCCGCGCTCGGGCTCACCCTCGGCCAGTTCGACCTTTTCGAGGATCATCGCGCCGGCGCCATCGCCGAACAGCACGCAGGTGGTCCGGTCGGTCCAGTCGAGGAGGCGCGAGAAGGTCTCGGCTCCGATCACCAGGGCGCGGGTGCCGAGGCCGTTCTTGATGTAGCTGTCCGCCGTGGCGACGGCGTAGACGAAGCCCGAGCAGACGGCCTGGACGTCGAACGCCATGCCGTGCTGGATGCCGAGCTTCATCTGCACGAGGGTCGCGGCAGCGGGGAATGTGTAATCGGGCGTGGTCGTGGCGACGATAATGAGATCGATGTCGTCGGGCGTCAGGCCGGCATTGGCCAGCGCGTTTTTGGCTGCGGCTACGGCTAGGTCGGACGTAAACTCGCCCTCGGCGGCGATATGGCGCTCCTTGATGCCGACCCGCTGCTGGATCCACTCGTCGGTCGTATCGACCGTTTTGGCGAGCTCTTCATTGGTCAGCACTCTTTGGGGCAGGTATGCACCGACCCCACGCACGATTGAACGAATCCTGGTCACGCCGAATTGGCCTCAGTATCGGAGGGCGATTTGGGCACCTCCCTGTTGACGGGGAAGCGCTGCATGCTGTCGCCGATCTTGTCGATCAGACGGCTGCGCGCCATTTCATATGCAAGGCCCAGGGCGCTGTTATAGCCGACTTCGTCGGTGCCACCGTGGGATTTGATGACGATGCCATTGAGGCCCATGAAGACGCCGCCATTGACGGTACGCGGGTCCATCTTGCGCTTGAGGGCATTGAGCGCAGAGCTGGCGAACAGCGCGCCCAGCTTGCTCATCCAGTTGGCCATCAAGGCGTTGCGGAGATAGGTCGCGACCTGGCGAGCCGTGCCTTCGGCGGTCTTGAGGGCGATGTTGCCGACAAAGCCTTCAGTGACGACGACGTCGACCGTGCCCTTGCCGATGTCATTGCCTTCCACGAAGCCGTGGTAGGTGAAGCCGGCGCCGCTGGCCTGCTGCAGGATTTTGCCGGCGTCCTTGATGTAGTCGAGCCCCTTCACTTCCTCGGTGCCGACATTAAGGAGGCCCACGGTCGGGGCTTCCGAATCAAAGAGGGCACGCGCGAGGGCGGAGCCGAGAATGGCGTAGTCGACCAGCTGGCGCGCGTCGGCGCCAATGGTGGCGCCCATGTCGAGCACGATGATATCGCTGCGCGTGGTCGGCCAGATGGCGGCGATGCCCGGGCGGGAAATGCCCTCCATCGGGCGCAGGCAGAAAGTTGCCATGGCCATCAGCGCGCCGGTGTTACCACCGGAGATCGCGACGTCGGCTTCGCCATCCTTGACCGCCTGGATGGTCATCCACATCGAGGACGTGCCCTTGCCCTTGCGCAAGGCCTGGCTGGGCTTTTCGTCCATGGCGATGACGGTTTCGCAATGGCGGACGGTCGAGACGGGCTTGAGTCGCGGGAACTCCTCGAGAAGCGGATTGATCTGCTCCTCGCGGCCGTGGAAAATGAACTTGGTGTCCTTGTGCTCGCGCAGGGCCAAATCGGCGCCGTGAATGACGGCACGCGGCGCGTGATCGCCACCCATGGCATCCACGGAAATCGTTATTGTATCGGTCATTTCAGCCCGTGTTTCGGCCCGCTTGGGCAGGCATGCAAACATATCCCATCACTGGGTGGGTGCAAGCCCCGACCCGACGGGCAAGGAATGCGACGATCCAGGATCATACAGCATTCCCACGCGAACGATCGCGCCAGACCAAAAGGCCCCGCAGCGATCAGTCTTCGTCCTTCTTACCAGCCTTAAGCCGTGCAAGGGCGGCGAACGGCCCTTCTTCCCCGTCTTTGGCATCGAGACCAAGCGCGTCGAGGCTTTCGCCCGGCGCGCGCGGGTAAGGATCGATCTCGAGACCCAGTGTTTCCAGCAAAAGCGCGCTCAGATCAACTTCCGGACCATCGATATGGTCTGGAAAATCGTCATCTTCGAGGTCGATGAACACTTCCGAGCCGGGCCCCGGCAGTTCCTTGCCGCTGGCGGGCAGGAAAACACGATCGATATCAGCTGCTATATCCTGGAAAACAGGCTCAAACGTGACGACCGATGGCTGTTCGATATGGGCCTTGAGCCATCCCTGGGCCCGCAGACCACCGCGCAGGGGCACGATGGTCAGCTCCGCCTGGAAGCGGGTGACGGCGGTGACCTTCATGGCCTCGGCGATGGCAGCGCGCGTTGTGGCGTCGGCTTCGACCTTGAGGGAGCGGCCAGCGGCCGGCAGCTTGTCGATACGGACGACGGCGTCGAAAAGAGGCTCCGCCTTATGCGTCATGCAGTTTCTCCGAAGGCGATCTCACCCTTGACGATGGAATCGGCCGACTGGTTGTGAAGGAAAGCGTCCTGGGCAATGACATAGGCGGCCAGCGCCTGGGCATGCTCGGATGCTTCGCCTTCGAAAATGTTTCGCGAAAGAACCCCGGCGAGGGTCTCCGCATCATTGCGATCAAGCGCTTCGTTCATGGCGGCGAGCAGACCAAAGAAGATGTTGCCCATCTTCTGGATCTTCTTGGGAACGCCGAGATCGGTGACACCCATTTCGCGGAGGGACCGGTCCATGTCTTTGAAGAAAAGGTCGAACACGGCCTGGCTGAAATCCTTGGTAGCGTCGGCGCGCAGACGCCGGAACAGCAGCGCCATGTGCACGCTGATCATATCGAACCGACCAGTCACCGTATCGGGGACGCCCCAATCCGCATAGAATTGCGGCTGTCGGGATTGCGCCACAATAGCTCGGTAGACGGCATAAACCGCGTCAGTTGCTGTGTTCTTGCGGAACAAGGACAGGATCATGGGATTGCGCTCAGCCTCGGGATCGGTCAAACACATGATTAGCGCGCCGGGCTGCTTGCCAGCTTGCCAGATCAGGGTGTTGACAGCTACACATTCCGGCGGTCATTGGGCACGCGCCTTGTTGTCACGCCTATAGTCGAGAGCCATCGGGAAAGTCAAATTCATGCTCCTGCGTAATGCCTCCGCTCCTATCGCGCCGATCGCGGCAGCAGCCGTCATGGCACTGGCCCTTGTCGCCTGCACAAGCAGCACGTCGGTTGTTACCAGCCGCACGCAGGGTTACGAGATTTCCGACTCGGCGATGCAGCAGATCCGCGTCGGCCAGAGCCAGGACCTGGTTCGCGTGGTTCTGGGGTCGCCCCAGTCCACGAACAGCTTCGGCGACCAGAGCGCCTGGTACTATGTCGAGACCAAGGTCCAGCAGACCGCGTTCGGCCTGTCCATGGTGCAGGAACGCACGGTGCTGGCCGTCTACTTCGACAAGAACAAGCGCGTTTCGGACAAGGCCGTCTACGGCCTGACCGACGGCAAGGTCGTCACGATCGAGCAGCGCCGGACCCAGTCCTTCGGCGAAGACCGCACCTTCATCGACTCGATCCTGCAGTCGTTCTGATCGGTTCAAGCTCAGAGTTTTGGAAGCCCCGGTTCGCCGGGGCTTTTTTTTGTGTTCTCTTGAGGGGGGGCGCGGGCGGTCACCCCCTCCGAGCGACGCTACGGCCGGACGGGGCCTAGCTTTGCTTGCCTCCCCCTTCAGAAGGGGAGGTGAAGGGGTTGCGGCTTGCCCATCCCCTGCTCCACAAACAAAAATCCCCGCACATGGCGGGGATTTTTTAGAAGCGTTGCGGGAGGCTTCGGTCAGAGCTCGGCGCCGGCGGCGCGGGCGATGGTGTCGAGAGCGGCGTTGACGAGGCCGGAAGCGTCGTCTTCGTAGAAGGCCCGGGCGACATCGACATATTCGGTGATGACCACCTTGGCCGGAATGTCCTTGCGGCGCAGCAGTTCGAAGGCAGCGGCGCGCAGGATGGCGCGAAGGGTCGCGTCAACGCGCTCCATCGGCCAGCCATCAGCCAGCGCCTGATCGACGGCGGGGTCGATTTCGAGCTGGTGCTTGGCAACGCCCTGCACGATCTGGCGGAAGAAATCGGCATCGGCGGGGAGATATTGCTCACCCTCGATCTCGCGGCCGAGATGGAAGGCACCGAACTGGGCCAGCGTGTCTTCCAGGGTCTGACGGCCCACGTCCATCTGGTAGAGCGCCTGCACGGCAGCAAGACGGGCTGCGCCGCGCTGGTTTGCCGGTCGATGGACCTGCGAGTCTCGTTTGGGAATATCTGTCATTTCTATGCGTTCAACTTTGCCTTAAGCGCTGCCAGGGCCAATGCGGCACGAGCGGCGTCGCCACCCCGGTCCTGCTCACTCTTGCGCGCGCGGACCCAGGCCTGCCCTTCATTTTCAACGGTCAGAATGCCGATACCCAGCGGAAGGGCATCGACGACCGCCAACTCGGCAAGCGCACGAATGCTCTCGCCGGCGACGGCCTCATAGTGATTTGTGTGGCCGCGCATGACGCAGCCCAGGGCGATAAACCCGTCATAGTCCCCGGCTTCGATCGCCATGGCGACGGCGACCGGAACTTCCATGGCGCTCGGCACGGCGATGACGTCGTGCGTGGCACCGGCCGCCTCGAGGGCGGCAACAGCGCCGCCGCGCATCTCATCAGCGATGCCCGGATAGGAGCGTCCCTCGACGATCAGGAAATGCTGACCGGCTGCTGAATTGGCTTCGATCGGGAAACGCTCGCCGTAGGAGTCCATGTCTCGAAACCTTTGTGTTGCGCGCGATCCGCCAAATCGGAGCGCGCGAGCTCGTCCCAACCCTTAATCCGGCGCGGCTGGGTCTGCAACAGGTGCAGATCAGTCCTCGTCCTGGAAGGTCTGGTCCCCGCCCTGCGCCAGCTCGGCCAAAAAGTCCCGGAAGTCGTCGGCAGAAGAGAAATTCTTGTAGACGGAGGCGAAGCGGACGAAGGCCACATCGTCGAGGCCCTTGAGCCCCTCCATCACATATTCGCCGATCTGGTCGGAGGTGATTTCGACGTCGCCCAGGCTTTCCAGCTGACGGACGATGCCCGAAATCAGCCGCTCGGCGCGCTCGGCCTCGACAGAACGCTTGCGCAAGGCGGTATAGACCGAACGGGAGAGCTTTTCGCGGTCGAAGGGCACTTTCCGGCCGCTCTTCTTGACCACGGTGAGGTCGCGCAGCTGCACGCGCTCAAACGTGGTGAAGCGACCGCCGCAGGCATTGCACACGCGGCGGCGGCGGATAGCGCCCGAATCTTCAGTCGGGCGGCTATCCTTCACCTGGGTGTCGTCGTTGCCACAATAGGGGCAGCGCATGGGATACCCTTAGTTTGCGTAGATCGGGAAGCGAGAGGTCAGTGCGATGACCTTCTCACGCACAGCGCCTTCGACAGCGCTGTTGTTGTCTTCGCCGTTTGCCTTGAGGCCGTCGAGCACTTCGATGATGAGCTCGCCAACTTCACGGAACTCTTCCGTGCCGAAACCGCGGGTGGTGCCGGCGGGCGTGCCGAGGCGAATGCCCGAGGTGATTGCCGGCTTTTCCGGATCGAACGGAACAGCGTTCTTGTTGCAGGTGATGTAGGCGCGGCCGAGAGCTGCCTCAGTGGCCTTGCCGGTGAGGCCCTTGGGGCGCAGATCAACCAGCATCAGATGATTGTCGGTGCCGCCCGAGACGATGTCGACGCCGCCCTTGACGAGGGTTTCGGCGAGCATCTGGGCGTTTTCGACGACCTGCTTGGCATAGAGCTTGAAGCTCGGGTCGAGCGCTTCCTTGAAGGCAACGGCCTTGGCGGCGATGACATGCATCAGCGGCCCGCCCTGGATGCCCGGGAAGATGGCCGAGTTGATCTTCTTGGCGATGGCTTCATCGTTGGTGAGGATCAGGCCGCCGCGCGGACCGCGAAGGGTCTTGTGGGTGGTGGTGGTGGCGACATGGGCGTGCGGGAACGGGCTGGGGTACTGGCCACCAGCCACGAGACCGGCAACGTGGGCCATGTCGACAAAAAGGATTGCCCCGACTTCGTCCGCGATGGCGCGGAATTCTGCCCAGTCCATGACGCGCGAATAGGCCGAGAAGCCTGCGACGATCATCTTGGGCTTATGCTCGCGGGCGAGCTGGCGGACCTGGTCCATGTCGACGCGGCCGTCCTGCTTGCGCAGGCCGTACTGGATGGCATTGAACCACTTGCCGGACTGGTTGGGCTTGGCGCCATGGGTCAGGTGACCACCGGCGTCGAGCGACATGCCGAGGATGGTGTCGCCGGGCTGGACCAGCGCCTGATAGACGCCCTGATTGGCCTGCGAGCCGGAATTGGGCTGCACATTGGCGAACTCGACGCCGAAAAGCTGCTTGGCCCGCTCGATGGCGAGGCTTTCGGCGATATCGACGAACTCACAGCCGCCGTAGTAGCGCTTGCCCGGATAGCCTTCGGCATATTTGTTGGTCAGCACGGAGCCCTGGGCTTCCAGAACAGCGCGCGAAACGATGTTCTCCGAGGCGATCAGCTCGATTTCATGCTGCTGGCGGCCGAGCTCCTTGCCGATCGCGGCAGCGAGCTCGGGATCGGTCTGGGCAACGGAATTGGTGAAGAACTGCGGAAACAGCGAGGACGATGGAGTGCTCATGAGAAAATTACCTCGCGTGAGACGGAAGAGATTTGATTGGACGTGCTCATATCATGGCGCTGAGCGCGATTCCAAGGCCGGGTGGACAATGCTGACAGCATAGGGCTCCCCTGGTTGCGGTTGGGTGCCCAGGCGAGCGGCTTCATGAGGTTCGCGTTCCCCGATGGTTACCCATCTCATCTCGCCAGTTGCGCGAACGGAGGCGAATATGGCGTAAGCCCGACTAAAAGTGAAGAGCCAAAGGGCGCGACGCAATGCCCGGCCACGCTTAAAATGCAAGGCGATGCAGCAAGCGGGCGTTCACCGCACGAGGCAACGCTTCCTAGAGAGATCGAGCGCAAACTACGTTCAGGAAACAAAAAATCTCTGGAAGGTCCCAATGAACACGTTTGTCACGAAGTTTACCGCAATAGCGCTCACCGGCATCATGGCCCTGTCCAGCATCGCACCGGTTCAGGCGCAGGACCATTCGCTGAATGCCGAACAGCGCAAGCAGGTGGTGCAGGCCTATTGCCAGAAGTATCCGCAGGACCCCGATTGCAACGGCTGGTGGTTCTGGAGCGCGCGTGACTACGACGCCTATTACTACCGCAATCGCAACGACCTCGAGCCGCTGATCGCGGGCATTTTCGGTCTCGCCATCGGCGCAATCATCGCCGGCGCCATTGCCAACAGCAACAAGCCGGCCCCTGCCCCGGCAGCGCGGAACACTTTCGACGCCGAGCACGTGGCGCGCTGCGCGTCTCGCTATAAATCCTATGACGCGCGCACCGACACCTTCCTCGGCAATGACGGTCTGCGACACGCCTGCAAGCTCTGAACGCAGCGGATTGTCGGCTGGGGCGGTATCCGTCCCGGCCATCGGCCGCACAATGGTTACACAAATGTGCCGACTTGAATGCCCAACGGTGACGACTAGATAGTAGGTTATCTTTCGTAACTGCTGGGCATATCATGACCGATTACGGGCATAGCCTGCGCTTTGGCACCTTCATCACCCCGTCTGCCCAGAAGGTGGATGCCGTGGTGGCGCTGGCGCAGGAGACCGAGGCTTATGGACTCGATCTCGTCACCTTCCAGGATCATCCCTACCAGTCCAACTTCGTCGATACCTGGACGCTGCTGTCTTATGTGGCGGCCAAGACCAGTCGCGTGAGCCTGTCTGGGAACGTGCTGAACCTGCCGTTGCGCCAGCCCGCCGTGCTGGCGCGGGCGGTGGCCAGTCTCGACCTCTTGTCAAAGGGGCGCGTTGAACTCGGGCTCGGCGCCGGCGCATTCTGGGATGGCATAGAGGCCATGGGCGAGGACAAGCTCAGCCCCGGACAGTCCGTCGACGCGCTGGATGAGGGCATCGGCATCATCCGCGGCATCTGGGACGCCGGGGCTGCCGGTGGCGTCAGGGTCGACGGGACCTATCACAAGGCGCGGGGTGCCCGACGCGGACCCCTGCCCCATCATCAGATCGGGATCTGGCTGGGCGCCTACAAGCCGCGCATGCTTAAGCTGATCGGGCGCAAGGCCGATGGCTGGCTGCCCTCGCAGGGCTATATCAAATCGCCCGATCTCGTCGAATCCAACGCCGTCATCGACGAAGCCGCGATTGAGGCCGGGCGGGATCCGCGCGACATCCGGCGGCTCCTCAATATCGGCGGCCGGCTGACGACGACCGATGACGTCAATGCCATGATCGAGCAATTGACGGCGCTGGCGCTGGAGCAAGGGTTTTCGACCTTCATCCTGCCTGCGGACGCCTCCGGCCCGATCGAGCTGTTTGGCACGCGGGTGGCACCGGCGGTGCGCGAAAAGGTGGCGGCGGCGCGTGCGGCACTGGGCGCGCAGACGGCGTCAACGCGCTCGTCGAGCGCCCTCGCCCAGCGTCGCCCCGGCATTGACTATGACGGCATTCCCAAAGATCTGGCGCCGCAGGCCGTCGAGCCGGGCGACCACGATTTTCCGAAATTCCGCTCGACCTACATCCACAAGGGCAATCCCGGGCTCGTGCTGCGGCCGAAAAAGGCTGAGGAGGTCTCTGAAGCGGTCGCCTATGCCGCGCGGCAAAGCGTGCCGCTGGCGGTGCGCAGTGGCGGGCACGGCATTTCGGGACGGGAGACCAATGACGGCGGCATTGTCATCGATCTGGGGCAGATGAATGCGATCAAACTGCTCGATGAAAAGAGCGGTCTGTTTCGTGTCGGGCCTGGTGCACGCTGGGGTGAGGTTGCCGCGGCCCTGGCGCCGCATGGGCTCGGCATGAGCTCGGGCGACTATGGTGGCGTGGGTGTTGGCGGTCTCGCGACGGCGGGCGGCATAGGCTATTTCACGCGCAAGCATGGGCTGACGCTGGATCATGTGCAGGCGGCGGACGTGGTGCTCGCTGACGGTTCGATGGTGCGGGCGGATCGGGAGAACAACGCCGATCTCTTCTGGGCGCTGCGCGGCGCCGGTGGCAATTTCGGCGTGGTGACCGCGTTCGAAATGGACGCCTATCCAGTGGGTAATGTGGTGTTCGCCCAGATCACCTATGATCTCAGCGATGCCCAGAGCGTGTTGCCGCGCTGGGCAGAGGCGGTCGAAAAATCGCCGCGGGAGGTGACGAGCTTCCTCTCCATGGTGCCGGGACGGGCCGGCAACCAGCCCATCGCACAGGCGAGCGTCGTGATCATGAGCAATGATCCAGAATTCGCCGAACCGCTGCTGCAGCCGTTCCTCGCCGTCGGGCCGATCCTCGGCAGCCAGGCCTATATCATTCCTTATGCGTCGCTAGTGGAGAGCAGTTTTGACTGTCATGACGGGGCAGGAAAGCTCGTGGGCCACTCGGGCCTGCTGACCACACTGACACCGGACATCGCGCGGAGCATGGGCGCCTTGCTGGACGGTGGCGCGACTGCAATGATGCAGATCAGGGCCGTGGGTGGCGCAGTCAACGACGTCGCCGAGGACGCAACCGCTTACGCCCATCGGCACCAGAATTTCAGCTTCAATGTCGCCGCCTTCAGCAAAGGCATGGAGCAGCGGCTGGAGGCGATGTGGCCGGACATGGCGGGCCAGCTCGACGGGCTCTATACGAGCTTTGAGACCGGCCGGGGCCCGGACTTGCTCGAAAAGGCATTTCCGGGCAAGACACTCACCCGCCTGCGGCAGCTCAAGGCCAAATATGATCCGGCCGGGCTGTTCAATGCCAACTTTCCAATACCGCCAGCGGCGTGAGCGGAGGTGACTGGGAAGCGAAAAGAAGGCCCCTCACCTTAGCCCTCACCCCGAAGGGGCAAGGGGAGGCAGGAGCCGGATCTGAGGAGCGTAGAATTGCCAGACATACCCGAGCTTGATGATCTTGGCCGCCGGATCGTGATTCTCGGGCCGACCAATGCGGGTAAATCGACGCTCGCGGTTGCGATCGGAAAAAAGATCGGCGTCCCCGCCCGTCACGTCGATCTCTTTCGGCATATGCCGAATACGGACTGGGTGCAGCGGCCGGATGAGGAGTTTCACGCTCTTCATGCCGAGGCAGTGGCCGAGCCGGAATGGGTGATGGACGGGAATTATTCGGTCATCCTCCCGCTCCGGTTTTCCCGCGCGACGGGCGTCATTACCCTCGACGAGCCGCTTTGGCGGCGGTACTGGCGCTATTTCACCCGCACGCTCAACCGAAACCGGGCGGGAGCGCTGGAGGGCAATCGCGACTCGATCAAGTGGGACATGATCCACTGGCTCTGGATCACCCGCGACGCGGCCGACAAGTATATTGCCGTAGCGAAAGCGACCGGATTGCCGGTCGTCGTGTGCCGCAACCAGCGCGAACTACAGGCGCTCTATCGGCGCTGGGGGCTTACCTTCCCGGTTTAGGCTTTACCAGGTTGAAGCGGATCAGGCTGTCGGCCGCGCTGAGGACGGCTTCCTCGACCGTGAAATAGGGGCGGCCCAGAAGACGCTCGCCTTTCGACCCGTCAAAATGCTTTTCATTGCCGATATCGTTGATGATCTGGCGGACAGGACCACCCGTGAGCGCAACGAGCCGCATGATCCAGTCGGGCACGGATTTGAGCGTCACAGGATAATCGGGATAGGCCCGGCGCAGGATGCCCGCGACCTCGTCAAAGCGCGTATATGGCGCGGTGCAGAGATAGCGCTGGCCGATGCTCTGGGGCGTCTGCAGCGCAGCCAGATGCATGGCGGCGACATCGCGGACATCGCTGATGGCAAAGCCGATGCGGGGCATGGCCGGTGTTGACCCATCGAGGAGCCCGCTGACGAGCCCAAGTGAGATGCTGGTCTGGGGATCAGTCGCCGGACCGAGAATGGCCCCCGGGTGGATGGTGGTCAGCTGCATATCCCTGCTGCGAGCGTAGGCCCAGGCGGCCTGTTCGGCCCGCGTCTTGCCGATGCAATAGGCCCAGGGGTGGCGCATGTTTTCAAGATTGGTGTAATCGGCCTCGGTATAGGTTCGGACGCCGCTGTCGTGGCCATGACCATAACCGACCGTGGAAATGGAGGAGGTCATCACCACGCGCCTGATGCCGCTGGCAAGGGCAAACCGCAGGATGCGCTCAGTGCCTTCAACGGCGGGGCGAATGACGATGGACGCGTCCTTCGGCTCTTCGGCGACGATTACCGTGGCCACATGCATGACCGCAGCACAACCAGCCATGGCGGCGGACCAGCCGGCGTCTTCGAGGAGGTCCGCCTCGACGATTTCAAGATGCTGTTCGCGACCGGGAGCGAGCTCGGCAATCGCATCTTTGATGCCGGAAAGGCGGGCGCGGCTGCGGACCGTGCCACGCACCTGATAGCCGGCGCGCAGCAGCTCTCCAATGATGTGCTTGGCAACGAAGCCCGAGGCCCCCGTGACGAGAATGCGATCCATGCTGTCCCCCGACAAGGCCTTCATGGGTACACGGCAAGGGGAAAAGGGAAAGCGAGAAAAATCAGGAACGGCGATCGCGACGCGCTCAGTCTGAGTCCCGCCATCTCACTCGTCTAGTCTGGACGGCAAAAACACCCGCCGGATTAATGAGGAGACGAAAATGGAATATCTCGTCGCGATCCACCTGCCCGACGACTACGACCCGTCCAAGGAAGACAGCCAGCTGATGAGCGATATCTCCGCGCTCAATGAGGAGATGATTGCCAAGGGTGTGCGCAATTTCGTCGGCGGCCTGCAGCCCCCTGCCCGCGCCAAGACCATCCGCGCCGATCGCAATGGCGGCACCATGGTCACCGACGGCCCCTTCATCGAGGCAAAGGAGCATGTCGGCGGCTTCTGGGTGCTCGAATGCGAGAGCCTCGAGGAAGCGGTCGAATGGGGGAAAAAAGCGACAGTGGCCTGCAGGGCACCGGTTGAGGTGCGGGCGTTCAACGCTGTGCCACCGGAACGGCTGAAGGCCAGGGCCGAAGCGCGGTGACAGGCAAAAACAAAAAGGGCGACCACTGGGGCCGCCCTTTTGAAGCTTTGTGCTGAAGCGCTCTTATGCGGCTTCGGCTTCGTCGTCCTGTGCGAAGGACGGACCGGAGTCCTGGCCCTTGGCATTGACGTCACGATCGACGAACTCGATCACGGCCAGCGGCGCGTTGTCGCCATAGCGGAAACCGGCCTTCAGGATGCGGATGTAGCCGCCCTGACGCTCAGCATAACGCGGGCCGAGGACTGCGAAGAGCTTCGCAACCATGGCTTCGTCGCGGATCTGGGCGATCGCCTGACGACGAGCGTGCAGGTCGCCGCGCTTGCCGAGGGTGATCAGCTTCTCGACGATCGGACGCAGGTCCTTGGCCTTGGGAAGCGTAGTAACGATCTGCTCGTGCTTGATCAGCGCAGCAGACATATTGGCGAACATCGCCTTACGGTGAGAAGCGGTACGGCTGAATTTGCGGCCGCGATTACCGTGTCGCATGGGTTATCTCCTAAAAGTCTTGGCCTGCGCCGGATCAGTAGTGATCTTCGTAGCGCTTGGCGAGGTCATCGATATTCTCGGGCGGCCAGTTGTTAACGTCCATTCCGAGATGAAGCCCCATCTGTGCCAGGACTTCCTTGATTTCATTGAGCGACTTGCGGCCGAAATTCGGAGTCCGCAGCATCTCGGCTTCCGTCTTCTGGATAAGGTCGCCGATATAGACGATGTTGTCGTTCTTGAGGCAGTTGGCCGAACGCACGGAGAGTTCGAGCTCGTCCACCTTCTTGAGCAGAGCCGGATTGAAGGCCAGTTCGGGAACGGCATCCTGTGCCTTTTCCTTGCTGGGCTCTTCGAAGTTCACGAAGACCGACAGCTGGTCCTGGAGAATGCGCGCAGCATAAGCCACGGCATCTTCCGGCGACACGGCGCCATTGGTCTCGACCTGCAGGGTGAGCTTGTCCTTGTCCAAGCTTTCGCCAGCGCGGGTCGCGTCAACCTTGTAGCTCACGCGGCGAACCGGCGAGAACAGGGCGTCGACCGGAATATAGCCGATGGGGGCATCTTCCGGACGGTTCTTGTCGGCGGGGACATAGCCCTTGCCGGTATTGACGGTGAACTCGATGTTGATTTCGGCACCATCGTCGAGATGGCAGATCACGAGTTCGGGATTGAGCACTTCGATGTCGCCCGACACCTTGATGTCGCCGGCCGTCACAGAACCTGGGCCCTGACGGGTCAGTGTGAGACGCTTCGGACCTTCGCCACCCATCTTGATGGCGATTTCCTTAACGTTCAGCACCAGGTCGGTGATGTCCTCACGCACGCCGGGCAGAGACGAGAATTCGTGCAGAATGCCGTCGATCTGAATCGCGGTGACTGCGGCGCCCTGAAGCGACGACAGCAGAACGCGACGCAGCGCATTGCCCAAGGTAAGGCCGTAGCCGCGCTCGAGAGGCTCGGCGATAACCGAAGCCTGGCGCGTATCGACGCCATCCGAAACAATCTCCAGCTTGGTCGGCTTGATGAGTTCCTGCCAGTTCCTCTGGATCGTCACGGTATTGTCCTTTCAAATTCGCGGCCCGTGAAGGCCGCTCCGCCGCAAACACAATAGGACTCCCGGCCCTTGCAGCCGGGAGTTTACCAAGTGGTCTAGTTGTTAGACGCGGCGCCGCTTACGCGGACGGCAACCGTTGTGCGGAATCGAAGTCACGTCGCGGATCGAGGTGACGTTGAAGCCTGCAGCCTGAAGGGCGCGGAGCGCCGATTCGCGGCCTGAACCCGGACCACGAACTTCGACCTCGAGGGTCTTCATGCCGTGTTCCTGAGCCTTCTTTGCTGCGTCTTCCGCGGCAACCTGGGCAGCATAAGGGGTCGACTTGCGCGAACCCTTGAAACCCATCACGCCCGAGGACGACCACGAGATCGTGTTGCCCTGCATGTCCGCGATGGTGATCATGGTGTTGTTGAAGGAGGCGTTCACGTGAGCAACGCCGGAAGTGATATTCTTGCGCTCCTTGCGACGGACGCGCGCGACTTCGTTCTTAGCCATAAAGGTCCTCTTGGGTATCGGCGCTGCCGTAATGCCAGCAGCTCCACCACGGAAGAAACGGACTAGGTCCAGGAGCCATATGGCCCTGCAGGATCAACCCCGCCACTTCCGATAAAACACCGCCCCGCCCTAGCGGGTGCGGAAATTACTTCTTCTTGCCAGCGATCGGCTTCGCCGGACCCTTGCGGGTACGAGCGTTGGTGTGGGTGCGCTGACCGCGGACCGGAAGGCCACGACGATGACGCAGACCACGATAGTTACCGAGGTCCATCAGGCGCTTGATGTTCATCGCAACGTTACGACGAAGATCACCCTCAACAACGTAATCGCTGTCGATTGCTTCACGGATCTGGATCACTTCAGCGTCGGTCAGTTCGTTGACGCGACGCTCTGCCGGGATACCAACCTTGTCGGTGATGTCCTTGGCAAACTTTTCGCCGATGCCGTGAATATACTGCAGCGCGATAACAACGCGCTTGTTCGTCGGGATATTGACGCCAGCAATACGAGCCACGTCTGCTCTCCTTCATTAAACACGCGCCATCCCGGCGGGTGTCCTTAAACAACAAGGGACCGGATCTCGACCCCCAACCATGGTTGAGAACCGAATCCAGCCCAAAAATCCATGAGACTGATGCGGTTCTTTAAGGATTCGACCGGGCGGAGTCAACAGGCTCCGCCCTATCAAATTACTTGGTAATCGCTGCCTTGATGGCAGTGGTCACTTCGTTCACAGGCGCCATACCATCCACAGGGCACAAGAGACCCTTGTCGGAGTAGTACGAGACCAGAGGCGCTGTCTGCTCTGCATAGACACCAAGGCGCTTGCGCAGCACTTCCTCGTTGTCGTCAGCGCGAGCGCCGCCTGATTCCTTGGCGCGATTGATAACACGCTGAACGAGAATGTCGGCATCTGCCTTGATCTCGATTACGGCGTCGAGCGCAATGCCCTTCTCCGCCAGCATGACATCCAGAGCTTCAGCCTGGGCGATAGTCCGCGGGAAGCCGTCGAGGATGAAGCCAGGCTTGCAATCCTCGGCGTCAAGCCGCTCCGACACGATACCGTTGACGATGGCATCCGAGACGAGGTCACCACGATCAACGATCGCCTTGGCCTCAACCCCGAGTGGGGTCTGGGCAGCAATCGCTGCACGCAGAATATCGCCAGTGGAGAGCTGGGGGATGCCGTAGGCTTCGACCAAAATCTTGGCCTGTGTGCCCTTGCCTGCCCCCGGCGGTCCCAAAAGGATCAACCTCATCGACGCTTGCCCCCTCCAAGTCGGGATTTCTTCAACAGCCCTTCGTATTGTTGGGCAACTAGATGGCTCTGGATCTGACTGACCGTATCAAGGGTCACCGTCACCATGATCAGCAGCGAGGTACCGCCAATAAACTGGCTGACCGCGAGCTGGCTGAACATAACTTCCGGAATCAGTGCCACCACCGTGAGGTATATAGCACCGGCAACGGTAATGCGCGTCAGCACATAGTCGATGTGCTGGGCGGTCCGCTCACCCGGACGGATGCCCGGAATGAAGCCGCCGGAGCGCTTGAGGTTATCCGCCGTCTCCGTGGGATTGAACACGATGGCCGTGTAGAAGAAGGCGAAAAAGATAATGAAGAACGCAAACAGCGCCAGATAAAGCGGCTGCCCGCGGCCGAGAAGAGCCGTGACGGTGGTCAGCCAGCCCGGAGCATTCCCCTGCGCTGCAAAGGACGCAATGGTCGCCGGCAGCAGCAGAAGCGACGAGCCGAAGATCACCGGGATAACGCCGGCGGTGTTCAGCTTGAGCGGCAGATGCGAGGTATCCCCCTGGAACATCTTATTGCCGACCTGGCGCTTCGGATACTGGATCAGCAAGCGGCGCTGAGCGCGTTCGAAGAACACGATGACCGCAATGACCACGAGAGCCAGAATGATCATGCCGAGGGCTGCAAAGCCCGGGATGGCACCAGTACGGCTGAGCTCGAGGGTCTGAGCGATGGTCGCGGGCAGATTGGCCACGATACCGGCAAAGATGATCAGCGAAATGCCGTTACCGACACCACGCGCCGTGATCTGCTCGCCCAGCCACATCAGGAACATCGTGCCACCAACCAGGGTGATCACGGTGGAGATGCGGAAGAACCAGCCCGGATTGAGAACCACGCCCTGGCTGCCTTCCAGACCCACGGCAATGCCGTATGCCTGAACCGCGCAGAACAGCACGGCAAGGTAGCGGGTGTACTGGTTCATCTTGCGACGGCCAGCCTCACCCTCTTTCTTGAGGGCTTCGAGGCGCGGAGACGCCGTCGAGATCACCTGCACGACGATGGACGCCGTAATGTAGGGAATCAGGTTGAGAGCAAAAATCGCCATGCGTTCAACGGCGCCACCGGAGAACATGTTAAACATGCCGATGATGCCCTGCTGGCTCTGCTCGAAAGTGGCACGGAATGCATCAGGATCGATGCCCGGAACCGGAATGAATGTGCCCAAACGATAAACAAGCAGCGCGCCCAGCGTGAACCAGATGCGCTGCTGAAGGGCTTTCGCCTTAGAAAAGGTCGAAAAAGAAAGATTGCGAGCTAGTTGCTCGGCTGCGGACGCCATACTTCGCTCCCTAAGGCTTCAAGGCCAGGCGCGGTCAAAGCGCCTGAGGAGCATATAGTCCTGCCACCCTGGCGCAACAAACCAAAAAGCGCACCCAACCCCCAGGTCGGGTGCGCCAGTGCCAGATTACTTGGCTTCGTAAGGAGTCTTTTTCCAGGTCTCCTTGACCGGGATCAGGTCAAGCTTGCCGCCGGCAGCCTCGATGGCAGCAGCAGCACCCTTGGTGGCGTAGTCAACCTTGAAGGTAACCTTCTTGGCCGAGAAGCCTTCCGAACCGATCAGACGCACGCCGTCCTTGGGACGACGGATGACGCCGGCTGCGACGAGAGCGGCGGAGTCAACCACGCCCTTGATGTCGAGCTTGCCGCTGTCGATGTAGGCCTGGATGCGGTCGAGGCGCACTTCGTTCCAATCCTTGGGGTTCCAAGCATTGAAGCCACGCTTCGGCATACGCATGTGAAGGGGCATCTGGCCGCCTTCAAAGCCATTGATCGCAACGCCGGAACGGGCAGTCTGGCCCTTGCCGCCGCGGCCGCCGGTCTTGCCGACGCCCGAACCGATACCACGGCCGACGCGAACGCGGACCTTGTTGGCACCTGGATTATCGCGAAGTTCGTTCAAACGAGTCATTTGTACGGACCCTTCCTTACTCGCCGACAACGCGGACGAGGTGCGGGACCTTGTTGATCATGCCACGAACTTCGGGCGTATCAACCAGCTCGCGCTGCTTGTTCATCTTGTTGAGCCCGAGACCGATGAGGGTCGCGCGCTGGCTCTTTTCACGGCGGATCGGCGAACCGACCTGCTGCACGGTGATAGTTTTCTTGTCAGCCATTTTGCTTCTCCGTCCTTACGGTCAAGCTTCGACGGCAGTTTCGCCGCGGCGAGCCTGCAGTTCGGAGACCTTCAGGCCGCGACGAGAAGCCACCGCACGGGGGCTATCAACGCGCTTGAGCGCATCGAATGTGGCGCGAACCATGTTGTAGGGGTTTGCAGTGCCCTGCGACTTGGCAACGATATCGTTGATGCCAAGCGTTTCGAACACGGCGCGCATCGGACCACCGGCAATGATACCAGTACCCGGAACGGCGGCACGCAGGATCACCTTGCCAGCGCCGTGACGACCGGTCACGTCGTGGTGAAGGGTACGTGCATCGCGGAGCGGCACGCGGATCATCTGGCGCTTGGCCTGTTCAGTGGCCTTGCGGATTGCCTCAGGAACTTCACGGGCCTTACCGTGACCGAAACCGACGCGACCCTTCTGGTCACCAACAACGACGAGTGCTGCGAAACCGAAGCGACGGCCGCCCTTCACAACCTTGGCCACACGATTGATGTGGACCAGGCGATCGACGAATTCGCTTTCGCGCTCTTGAACGTCTCTGCTCATTTTATCTCTTCCTCGCCGTGGTTAGAACTGCAGACCGCCCTCACGGGCAGCGTCTGCAAGGGCCTTAACACGGCCGTGATAGATGTAGGCGCCACGGTCGAACACAACCTCGCCAACGCCAGCCTTCACGCCGCGTTCGGCGATCAGCTTGCCGACGGTCGCAGCAGCCTCGGCGGTCGAACCGCTCTTGAGGCTCGAACGCAGGTCCTTGTCGAGGGACGAAGCGGCAGCCAGCGTACGACCAGTGGTGTCGTCGATGATCTGTGCGTAGATATTCTTCTCTGAACGGAAAACCGACAGACGCGGACGACCGAAGGCACGAGCCTTGAGCGCCTTGCGGACACGGGCCTTGCGGCGGTCCACACCTTTTGCAGTGATAGCCATTGCAGGCGCTCCTTACTTCTTCTTGCCTTCTTTGCGATACACGGTCTCGTTCGAGTACCGCACGCCCTTGCCCTTGTAGGGTTCGGGGGGACGCCAGCTGCGGATCTCCGCCGCCACCTGACCCACAGCCTGCTTGTCGATACCGGTCACAATGATCTCGGTCGGAGCCGGAACTGCCAGGGTGATGCCCTGGGGAGCCTGGTATACAACTTCATGGCTGAAGCCGAGAGACAGCTTCACATCTTTGCCCTGCATCGCGGCGCGATAACCCACGCCCTGGATCGCAAGCTTCTTTTCGAAGCCGGCGCTGACACCGGTGACCATGTTCTGGATGAGGGCGCGGGTGGTGCCCCAAGCCGCGCGGGCTTCACGGCTGTCGTTGGCTGGCGAGACGACAAGACCGTCCTCACCCTGCTCGACGTTCACCACATCCATGAGCGCAATGCTCAGTTCGCCCTTCGGGCCCTTAGCCGAGACGGTACGACCATTGATCGTTACCGTGACGCCGCTTACCGGGGCCACCGGTTTCTTGCCAGTACGTGACATTTCTTATCCTTGAGTAATCGTCTTACCGCGCGATGCGAGCAAGTGACTGGAATGCGGGGGACCCCGCATTCCAGGCTCACATCTTAGAAGACGCGGCAGAGTACCTCGCCACCAACGTTGGCAGCCTTGGCTTCGTGGTCGGCCATAACACCCTTTGGGGTGGAAAGGATAGACACACCGAGGCCATTCGCCACCTGCGGAATATTCTTTACCGACGCGTACACGCGGCGGCCGGGACGGGAAACGCGCTCGATGGTGCGGATCACGCCTTCGTTTTCGGAGTACTTGAGTTCAATCTCGTACTCGGATGCACCGTTCTCGAACTTGGTCTCGGAGTAGCCGCGGATGAAACCCTCGGACTGGAGAACGTCCAGCACGCGACCGCGAAGGGTCGATGCCGGTGTCGAAACGGAAGACTTGCGACGCTCCTGAGCGTTGCGGATGCGGGTCAGCATATCGCCGATGGGATCGGAAAAGCTCATTGTCTTCTCTCCTTACCAGCTCGACTTGACCAGACCCGGGATCTGACCCAGGTTGCCCAGCTGACGCAGGGCGATACGGCTCATCTTGAGCTTGCGATAGTAACCACGCGGACGACCCGAGACCTCGCAACGGTTGCGCACGCGCACCTTTGCCGAGTTGCGGGGAAGTTCTGCGAGCTTGAGCGTTGCGTTGAAGCGCTCTTCAATGGACAGATTCTGGTCCTTGATGGTTGCCTTGAGAGCAGAACGCTTGTTAGCATACTGCTTGGCCAGGGCGGCGCGCTTGTTGTTCTTTTCGATGGAGCTGGTCTTTGCCATGTCCTGATCCTTTATCCCTTCCCTGCCCGCTTACTGGCGGAACGGGAAGTTGAAAGCCCGCAGAAGCGCGCGTGCTTCATCATCCGTCTTGGCCGTCGTGGCAATCACGATGTCCATGCCCCAAACCTGATCGATCTGATCATAGTTGATTTCGGGGAAGATGATGTGTTCCTTGATGCCCATGGCATAGTTGCCACGGCCGTCGAAGGAATTCGGATTAAGGCCACGGAAGTCACGAACGCGCGGCAGGGCGATGTTCACCAGGCGGTCCAGGAATTCGTACATGCGCACGCCGCGCAGGGTGACCTTGACGCCGAGCGGCATCTCTTCGCGGACCTTGAAGCCAGCGATCGACTTGCGCGCATGGGTGATGACCGGCTTCTGACCAGCAATCTTTTCCATTTCGCCAGCAGCGGACTTCACCTTCTTGGTGTCGGCCACTGCTTCACCAACGCCCATGTTCAGCACGATCTTGTCGATCTTGGGCAGCTGCATGACGTTCGTGTAGTTGAACTGCTTGGTCAGTTCAGCCTTGATGGTCTCTTCATAGACCGTGCGCAGGCGCGGAATATAAGCGGTCTCAGCCATCGATCGCATCTCCGGTGGTCTTGGCGACGCGGGACTTCACGCCGTCCTTGATCTGGAAACCGACGCGGGTCGGCTTGCCATTGGCATCAGCAACGGCGAGATTGGACAGATGGATCGGCGCTTCCTTGGTGAAGATGCCGGCATCGGTCGACGCAGTCTGCTTGGTGTGGCGACGGATCAGGTTGATGCCCTGAACGAGCGCGCGAGTTTCGCTGGGGATAACCTGCAGGACCTGACCGGTCTTGCCCTTGTCCTTACCAGCGAGGACGACGACTTTGTCGCCCTTCTTGATCTTGGAGGCCATTACAGCACCTCTGGGGCGAGCGAGATGATCTTCATGTGGTTCTTAGCGCGGAGTTCACGCGGAACAGGTCCGAAGATACGGGTGCCGATAGGTTCTTTCTGATTGTTGATCAGAACCGCGGCGTTCTTGTCAAAACGGATGACGGTGCCATCGGGACGGCGGATGTCGGTTGCGGTGCGAACCACCACGGCCTTCATCACCTGGCCCTTTTTAACGCGGCCACGCGGAATAGCGTCCTTGACCGAAACGACAATAATGTCGCCGACCGAGGCGTACTTGCGATGCGAACCGCCCAGCACCTTGATGCACATGACTCGCTTGGCGCCGGAATTATCGGCGACATCGAGATTGGACTGCATCTGGATCATAACTGGATGCCTTCTAGTTGAACCGGCTGCACCGTCATCCGGCTCGCCGACCTAATATCAAAAATTCTCTTACGCTGACGGAACAAGCGTCCAACGCTTGTTCTTACTGATCGGCGCAGTTTCCTCGATCCAAACAGTCTGCCCGACCTTGGCCACATTGGCTTCGTCATGGGCATGGTACTTCTTGGAACGACGCACGGTCTTCTTGAGAAGGGGGTGCGTGAAACGGCGCTCGACACGGACAACGATTGTCTTGTCATTGGCGTCGGAGACAACAGTCCCCTGCAGAACGCGCTTTGGCATGGGATCGATTCCTTACTTAGCTGCGCTCTTTTGGCCGAGGATCGTCTTGATCCGCGCGATATCACGGCGGACCTGCTTGACCTGGGCCGGCTTTTCCAGCTGCTGGGTAGCACGCTGGAAACGCAGGTTGAACTGTTCTTTCTTGAGGTCGACGAGCTGATCTTTCAGTTCGTCTGCGGTTTTGCTCCGCACATCACTGGCTTTCATGCTCGTGTCCCTTAGTCGACAATGCGCTGTACGATGCGCGTGGTGATCGGCAACTTCATTGCTCCGAGGCGAAGGGCCTCCTTTGCAACGTCTTCGGGTACGCCGTCAATCTCAAAAACGATGCGACCAGGTTTTACCCGTGCGGCCCAGAACTCCACGGAGCCCTTACCCTTACCCATTCGGACTTCGGTAGGCTTCTTGGAAACCGGCAGATCCGGGAAAATCCGGATCCAGACGCGACCCTGACGCTTCATCTCGCGAGTGATCGCGCGACGGGCTGCCTCGATCTGGCGGGCAGTAACGCGTTCCGGCTCGGTGGCCTTCAGTGCGTACTGGCCGAATGCCAGCTCGGTGCCACCCTTGGCCTGGCCATGGATGCGGCCCTTGTGGGCCTTGCGGAACTTAGTTCTCTTCGGTTGCAGCATAGTCGTTCAACCTTCTTATGCGCGTTCGCGGTCGCGATCGCCACGCTCACGGCGCGGTTCGCGCTCGCTACGCTGGCCACCTTCACTACCTTCGGTAGCGCGACGCTCATGAGCGGACGGATCATGCTCAAGGACTTCGCCCTTGAAGATCCACACCTTGATGCCGATGATGCCATACGTGGTTTCGGCTTCGGCAGTGCCGTAGTCGATGTCCGCACGCAGGGTGTGCAGCGGCACGCGGCCTTCGCGGTACCATTCGGTACGAGCGATGTCGGCACCACCAAGACGACCACCAACATTGACGCGGATACCACCGGCGCCCATGCGGATTGCAGTCTGCACGGCACGCTTCATGGCGCGACGGAATGCCACACGGCGTTCCAGCTGCTGAGCGATGCCCTGAGCGACCAAGGTCGCGTCAGTCTCGGGCTTGCGCACTTCAACGATGTTGATGTGCACTTCCGAGTCGGTGAACTTCTTCACCTTGGCGCGGATCTTGTCGATGTCAGCGCCCTTCTTGCCGATCACGATGCCCGGACGGGCAGTGTGGATCGACACGCGGCACTTACGGTGCGGACGCTCGATGACGATCTTGGAGACGGCAGCCGCCTTCAGATCCTTCATCAGCATGGTGCGGATCTTCAGGTCTTCCTGAAGCAGCGAACCATACTCGCCCTTGTTTGCGTACCAGCGGCTGTCCCAGGTGCGGTTGATGCCCAGGCGGAAGCCGATTGGATTGATCTTCTGACCCATTATGCGGCCTCCTCAACTTGCCGGACGATGATCGTCAGATGCGAGAAAGGCTTCTCGATCCGCGACGATTTACCGCGACCGCGAGCCATGAAACGCTTCATGACGAGCGAATTGCCCACGAAGGCTTCTGCAACGACGAGGGCGTCGGTGTCCAAGCCATGGTTGTTCTCGGCGTTGGCGATGGCGCTCTCGAGCACCTTCTTCACCTGGCCAGAGATGCGCTTGTGGCTGAATTCGAGATCGGCCAGGGCCTTCTCAACCTTCTTGCCACGGATCAACTGCGCGACGAGGTTCAGCTTCTGAGGGCTGATGCGCAGCATGCGCAGAACAGCCTTAGCCTCGTTGTCCTTGAGAGCGCGCTCAGTCTTTGGCTTGCCCATCTTACTTCCTCTTGGCCTTCTTGTCGGCGGCGTGACCGTAATAGGTACGGGTCGGCGCGAACTCGCCAAACTTGTGGCCGATCATGTCTTCAGTGACGCTGACCGGAACGTGCTTCTGGCCGTTGTGCACGCCGAACGTGATACCCACGAACTGCGGCAGAATGGTCGAGCGACGGCTCCAGATCTTGACCACATCGTTGCGGCCGGATGCCAAGGCCTTTTCAGCCTTCTTGAGCATGTAGCCGTCGACAAACGGGCCCTTCCAAATCGAACGGGTCATGGCTTACCTGCCCTTCTTAACGTGACGGCTGCGAACGATGAACTTGTCCGTTGCCTTGTTGCTACGCGTACGCTTGCCCTTGGTCGGCTTGCCCCACGGCGAAACCGGGTGACGGCCACCAGAGGTACGGCCTTCACCACCACCATGCGGGTGATCGACCGGGTTCATGGTCACACCACGGTTGACCGGCTTGCGGCCGAGCCAACGGTTGCGACCGGCCTTGCCGAGCGAGGTGTTGGCGTGGTCTTGGTTGGACACGGCACCGACGGTTGCAAGGCAAGTGCCATGCACACGACGCTGCTCACCCGAGTTCAGGCGCAGGATGGCCCAACCAGCGTCACGACCGACGTACTGGGCATAGGCACCAGCCGAACGAGCGACCTGGCCGCCCTTGCGGGGCTTGAGCTCGACGTTGTGGACGATGGTACCGACCGGCATACGCTCGAGCGGCATGGCATTGCCCGGCTTCACGTCGAGAGCCGACATGGACGAGATGACCTTGTCGCCAGCAGCCAGACGCTGCGGAGCAACGATGTAGGCAAGCTCGCCGTCTTCGTACTTGATCAGAGCGATCCAGGCCGTGCGGTTCGGATCGTATTCGAGACGTTCTACGGTCCCGACGACGTCAAACTTGGCACGCTTGAAATCAATCATGCGGTACGTACGCTTGTGACCGCCACCACGGTGGAACGCAGTGATGCGACCACGGTTGTTACGACCACCGGATTTGCTGAGGCCTTCGGTCAGAGCCTTGACCGGGGCACCCTTCCAGAGCTGCGAACGGTCGGTCGTAACGAGAGTACGACGGCCTTCGGAGGTGGGATTATAAGTCTTTAGAGCCATTTTGCTGTCTCTTGTCCCTTAGAGGCCGGTCGAAATATCGATCGACTGGCCGTCGACGAGGGTCACAACGGCCTTCTTCACGTCGTTCCGGTGACCGATGCGGCCGCGGAAGCGCTTCACCTTGCCCTTGCGGACGAGGGTGTTCACTGCCTTGACCTTGACCGAGAAGAGCTGCTCGACAGCAGCCTTGATCTCGGGCTTGGATGCATCGATGGCCACGTCGAAAACGACCTGGTTGTTTTCCGAAGCCATCGTGGACTTTTCAGTCACGACGGGGTTACGGACGATATCGTAAGCGGCAAGCTTGTTCATGCGAACCTCGCTTCCAGCGCCTCAAGCGCTGCCTTGGTCAGGACGAGCTTGTCACGCTTAAGGATCGAAACAACGTTGA